>Ga0307929_1000027_pt1 | contig 141957 bp, 153 predicted proteins | sample AceLakmetage1330_FD_203160 | JGI IMG/M metagenome (GOLD analysis project Ga0307929, IMG submission 203160) | Saline water microbial communities from Ace Lake, Antarctica - #1330 | ecosystem: Environmental > Aquatic > Non-marine Saline and Alkaline > Saline | place: Antarctica: Ace Lake...
AAGGAGTAGAGTTTTATAAATCAACCAAGGGGCAAGGGCATCCATCATGGGCAACAGATAAAAGTAATTTTGAGTCAGTAAAAATAATTATTTGTGGAAAATTTGAAATACGAGTTTTTGATAAGACCACAATGATGGGAATAACTAGGAATGATGAAGAGTTTAAGAAGCTATTTGGCAGCGACAAGAATAATGCTAGGGATTTAAATGAATTGTTAGATGTAGCATGGGAAGCAAAAGAAGATAAGAGTGAGAATAATTTAGTTTATGAAGGAGTAGAGTTTTATAACGCAACTAAAGGGTTAGGGAAGCCAGTATGGACAACAGATAAAACGAACTTAGAAGCAGTTGCTAAAATCCTAGGTAGAAAACTAAAAGACTAAAACTTATCCAAATAGCTTTGTAGTATCTGAGTAGCCTCTAAAGCATCTTTGATTTGTCGTTGTTTTTTCTGGTTAACACCAGCAGCAGTTAGCTGTTTGCCCACAAAACAAGAAGTTAGTCTTTCATCTTGGAAATGTATAGGAACATCTACTTCTGGCTCTAGTTTATCTCTAAATTCTTTAACCAGCTGCGTCATTGCAGTTTCATTACCTTTAAGTGCACGTGGCAAACCTAATACGATAGATTCTATCTGCTCTTCTGCTAGAAGCTCTTTTACTTTAGCTATACCTTTTGCGTTTTCTATTTTACCAAATGGGAAAGCTATAGACTGGAATGGGTCCGACATTGCTATGCCTATATATTTTGTTCCGAAATCTAATCCCAATATCTTCATTATTATTTTCCTTTTTAGCCCCCTTTATCAAAGGGGGTGTCAGCATTAAGCTGACGGGGTTTTATTTCTAACAAACATTTGCGCCAAGACTATATTTAAGATAGCTTATAGCTTTTTCTTTAGCCTCATTTAGCTTTTCAGGTAGACTGCCAGAACCTTGTGCAAGGTCAGGCTTTCCGCCACCTTTACCACCCATTATCGGAGCAATCTCTTTAATCATGGCACCAGCACTAAACCTATTAGCAGAAACTGTTGGTTCAGTTTTTACTATCAGTTGTATACGTTTAGTAGCTTTGTTATTTATAAAGATACAAACAGTTCCTTTAATTTTATTTTGAACCTTATTAGCGACACCTTTTAAATCAATTTTGATGTCTTCATTGATATCTATTTGAGAAACAAATGCTGTTAATGAATCAATATCTAATTTCTCTGAAGTTTTGCTATCAAGAATCTTTTGAACAAGTATATCTTCCATTATTTTAGAGTTTTGCTTCTTAAGTTCATCAAGCTCCGATTGCAAATCATTTATCTTTGTTTCAATCTCGTTAGTAGGAATTTTGTATTTAGCAGAAAGTGTCTTAACTACTTTTAAGTTGTTGTTTAGATATTCAAGTGCGTAGCTTCCTGTGAGTGCTTCGACTCTTCTGATTCCACTACTGATAGAAGATTCAGAAACAATTTTCAGTAATCCAATATCACCAGTACGTTCTACGTGAGTACCACCGCAAAGCTCTTTCGAGTCACCCATAGTAACAACTCGTACATCATCTCCATACTTTTCAGTAAACAAGGCAACAGCTCCACCATCAATTGCTTCTTGATAGCTTTGGCTACAAATATTTACTATATGGTTTTCTAAGATAGCTTTATTAGTTAATCTTTCTGCTTCAGCTATTTGTTCCTCAGTAAGTGCCTTTGGTGTAGTGAAATCAAATCTAAGTCTATCAGGAGATACCATTGATCCAGCCTGAGAAACATGAGTTCCTAGTACTTTCTTAAGTGCATCTTGAAGTAGGTGAGTAGCACTGTGGTTTCTGGCCATCTCATTTTTTTCTTTATCATTTTCAGCAATTATTGCTTCTCCACCAACAGGCTTCTCTCCATCTTTATAGAAAAGTGAGTTTTCTCTAGATCTTTCTTTTTGCAGAGTCATAAGCTTTTGGAAACCAACAACATCTATCTTAACGTTCTTTTCCCTAGCGATATCTTGGGTTAGTTCTAATGGGAATCCATAAGTATCAAATAGTTTGAACGCATGTTCGCCAGATATAGCATTGTTTGCCTTTATTACGTCTTCTAGTAATTGCAATCCAGTGCCAAGAGTCTTGGAGAAGTTTTTCTCTTCAGTATCTATTACTTCTTTTATTATCTTGCTGTTATTTTTTAGTTCTTTATAGAAATCTCCATATTCTTGGATAATCTTATCTGATAGTTTATTCATAAATGGTGATTCTATGCCTATATTTTTACCATGAAGTATAGCTCTTCTAAGAATCTTTTTCAGAACATAGCCTCTACCTTCATTACCAGGGAATACATTATCTGCTATTAAAAATGTAATAGCTCTTATATGGTCTGCAATCACTTGCATAGATTCTTTGTTATCTTCTTTTGCTAAAGATTTAATTTTAGCTATTACAGGAGTAAACAGATCCGTATCAAAGTTTGATTCTGCATTTTGAATAACAGTAGTGATTCTTTCTAGTCCCATTCCGGTATCAATGTTTTGTTTTGGAAGAGGTGATAGTTTTCCAGCGTCATCTCTATCATATTGCATGAATACTAAATTCCATATTTCTAGGAATCTGTTACAGTCACAACCAGGAGCGCAATTAGCTTTATCTGGGCAGTTTGCATCTTCGCCAGTATCGTAATATATTTCAGAACATGGTCCACATGGCCCAGTAGGTCCAGCTTTCCAGAAGTTATGTTCTTCTCCAAGTTTAACAATACGGTTATCAGCAACATCTGTTTCTGATTTCCAGTATTTGATTGCTTCATCATCATCAGTGAATACTGAGATATATAGTTTATCTTTATCCAGACTTAAAACTTCTGTAAGGAAATCCCATGCATAGCCAATAGCTTCTTTCTTAAAATAATCTCCAAACGAGAAATTACCAAGCATCTCGAAAAATGTATGATGACGAGGAGTTTTGCCAACATTATCTAAGTCATTTGTTCTGATACATTTCTGACAAGAAGTAGCTCTTGTAAAAGGAGCATCTTTTTTGCCTAAGAAATATGGTTTAAATGGAACCATTCCCGCTATTGTTAATAGCATTGTTGGGTCATCAGGAACTAACGAAGCACTTTCTTGAAACTTGTGTGCTTTGCTTTTAAAATAATCTAGGTACTTTTGCCTAATTTCGGAGGCTTTCATCATTCTGTTCTAGTCTTCTTCTTTCTATTAAAAAATCCTGAAGGAGTTTTTCTAAATAGACTTATCCAGAAATGAATATCAGAAACATTCTGTGCGACTTTTCTCCATTGGTTAACACATTTAATACTTGCTATAGCAAGTATTATTAGCATTAGGATAAAGATAATAAGTAAGCCATTTACGATTAACTGTGTAAGTAGTGCTGCGAATTCCATCTTAGCTCTCCTTGTTTACGTTATCAATTTTCTCATTAATGCTATCGGAAACGTTTTCTATTAATGTTTCAATTTGAGACTTTGTTTTTTCAATCAAATCTTCAGCAGTTTCTTTGGTTTTCTCAATAGTGTCTTGATTCTCATCAATAGTTTTCTTAATCATTTCTCTTGTTTCTTTTCCAGTTTTAGGAGCTAATAATAATGCTATTCCAGCACCAATAAGCCCTCCTAGTAAAAAATATGTATTGTTATGTGAACTATTACTCATGTTTTTCAGCTCCTTTCAGCTTGTTAATTGCGTATATTTATTGTACATCTTAGACGTTTCAAGAGCAAGTGCAAACTCCCTGCTCCCTCAGTCCGCCTAAGGCGGACAGCTCCCTCATCGAGGGAGCCACTAAGTAAGTTATTTGATTGCGAAAAGAAGATACATGTCAGTTGAGTTATATGTTCGATTCAAGGCTCCCTCGATGAGGGAGCTGTCGAGTGTAACGAGACTGAGGGAGCCAATAAGCTATAATAGCTATATGATTAAATCAGAGAGCTTAACAATCCAAATAAGGGGAAGATTGCCATATAATCCTAGAATGACTGAACGAGCAAAAGAACTCAGGAAGAATATGACTAAGGAAGAGAAGATGCTTTGGTATAATTTTTTAAAATGTTTAAGTTTTAAGTTTATTAGACAGAGAGCGATTGATAACTATATTGTTGATTTTTATTGCTCAAAACTTAAACTAGTAATAGAAGTAGATGGAAGCCATCACTATACAGAAGATAGAATGGGATATGATAATATTCGTACGGAGATATTAAATGCATATGGATTATCTGCAATTAGAGTTTCTAATAAAGACATTAATGGTGATTTTCAGAAAGTATGTGTGTATATTGAAGATATGATTAGAGAGTGTTTAAATGGCTCCCTCGATGAGGGAGCTGGCGAATCCGCCTTAAGCGGAGAGACTGAGGGAGCATAATGAGACTTTTAGCAACTATCTGGATTCTATTTATTTCATTTCTAGAGCTTTTATTTGTATTTATGCATCCTAGGCTATGGCGTTTTTATATCTTTTTCCAATTCGAGTATTTTTTCTTTTCTCCATATCATTATGCAGATAAAGGCGCACAAGATGATTATGTATTTGGCTATACTCCATTATTCAGTTTTAATTCTATTTTTAAAAAAGCCAGAAAATACTTTTATCAGCAAAGCGATTATCCTTTAGCATTCTGTGATGCAGGGTGTGGCGATGGAAGAGGCCTGTTTTTAGTGAGCATACTTCATCGCAGGCCGGTCTGTGGCATGGAGATGAATAAGCGATTCGTGGATCGCATGATGTTCATGAAGACGCTTGTAAATAAAAGAGACATCATGGTTGTCGGCGATGATATGTTTAATTCAGAGTTCGATGGTTATGGTATAATTTTTATTACTTGGACAACCTTCAAGAATGATACGGAAAAGCGATTGATACAGAAGTTAGAAAAAGAGGTTATGAAAGGGGCAATTATTGTAACTCTTTCTTATCCAATAGAGTCAGAGAGTTTTGAACAACTTGCGACTAAAAATATCCTTACTTCTTGGGGCAAATCTACAGCGTTTTTTCAAAGGAAAATAAAATGAAAATAGGCTTATTTAGAAAGAATAGCAAGGCTCACTTACAAAAAGATGTAGAGCAGATAAAAGAAATCGTGAACTCGGCAGGGTTTGAGTTTCTAGATATCAGTACTATTCCGGAAAAGGTAGATATAATTTTAGTCCTTGGTGGTGATGGTACTATCTTACAGGCAGCAGAGCTATCACGAGAGATGAACGCCCCTATGTTATGTGTAAGCAGAGGCTATCTTGGGTTTCTTGCAGAGGTAGGACTTAACGGTTTAGCTAAAGCATTAGACAAGATTAAAAATGAAGAATTCTTTTATGATGATCGCAATTTACTTAGTGTTAAGAGTGATGATAACGTGTATCTTTGTTTAAATGAAGTTGTGATAAAAGGTGATGCCTTTAAACTTGTAGATCTTGATGTTTACTTGAATGATAATTTCTTATCATCTTATAAAACTGATGGCGTAATTGTGTCTAGTTCTACTGGTTCAACGGCATATAATCTATCAGCAGGTGGTCCAATTATTTTTCCTGATACAGAGGCGATAATTATCACGCCAGTGTGTTCGCATAGTCTTACTATACGTCCATTGGTAGTGTCTGCAAAAGATAAAATAAAAGTAGTATCCACTGAAAATAATTGTGCTTTTTCTGTTGATGGAAGACCAGAAGTAAAGGTTGATGATTTAGATGTTCAGGTAGAATTTTCTAAGAAAAAGGTTAGGTTTATTAGGTTTGACAAATATAGCTTCATTAAGGGGCTTCGTAACAAGCTAAATTGGAGCGGTAAGTTTAACAAAGCAGATGATCAAGACTCTTAGAATCCAAAACTATCTTTTTATAAAAGATCAGACAATCGAATTTTTCCCAGATATGAATGTTTTTATTGGTGAATCAGGTGTAGGTAAAAGCTTGATTATTAATATTCTTATGATTCCAGAAAAGAAGCCTAAGAAAGATATTATTGGTAAATGGGGAAGTGAATCTATTATCGATATAGAAGTAAATAAAGCTGGTGTTACAGAATATATCCAATTTGTAATAGGATCCAAGTTAGTTTTTAAGATTAATAATGAAGTAGTCACACAGAAGAGAATGAGAGAATATTGGCTGGATATTGTAGATGTGCACTCTCAAGGAAACTATCAGATGTTGTATGATTCGCAGCTTGAGATAATCGATTCATTCATGACAGCTTCTGAAAAAAAAGTAAAAAGTAACTACCTTTTGCAGTTTGAAGATTATTTTCAAAAGAAAGAAGTTATAAAAGAATTAGATTCTAAGCTGTTAACTGACTCGGAAAAAGATTTGTATGAGTATCATTTAATAGAAATAGAGAAAGTATCACCTAAAGAGAATGAAGATGACGAACTCTTCGTTACGCTTAAACAGATAAAGAACAGGCTAGAGTTCGAACAGTCAGTAGAAAAGGTCAGGACTGGCCTAGAAGAGGCGGGTTCAGGCATTTCTGCAAGCAGCATTGCCGCTGACAAGCTTGCTCATAAAGAATTAATAAGCAAAGAAATAGCAGAACGCTTGAACAGTCTGTTAGCAGAACAAGAAGACTTGCTTTGGGAATTAACTAAATTATCCAAACAAGATAATTATGAGAATCCTGACCAAATAGAATCTAGGTTGTCAGAGCTAGAGTCATTAAAAACAAAGTTTAAGAGATCACTGCAGGACTTATTAGAGTATCAAGAGAAAATAAAGGATATGCTAGATAACAGGGAATATTATCAAGCAAAAAGAGAAAAACTAGCAGGCGAGCTAGAGCAGTCTCGGCTATTACTAGTTCCTTTAGCAAATGATTTAACAGAAACAAGAAAGAAAGTTCTAAGTCGTGTGTTAGCAGATATAGAAAAAACACTTAAGACATTAAGGCTAGATAAAACGGAATTAAGCTATTCATTAAAAAAGAAAGAGTCTTTTGATGAACAAGGCAATGATGTATTAGAAATACTAATAAAAGTTAATGTAGGCACTCACTTTGCTACATTAAGGGAACTATCAGGCGGGGAGACTTCAAGAGTATTGCTAGCTCTCAAAGCAGTGTTGCTTAGCAAATCAGCAATAGGCACATATGTATTCGATGAAATTGATAGTGGGGTAAGTGGCGATATTGCATTTAAAGTTATGGAAGTAATGCATCAGATGGCTAATAATGCACAGTTGTTAGTGATAACCCACTTGCCAATGGTTGCAGTTAATACCAATGTGCTTTTTAAGATAAAGAAAATTTTTTTAGACCAACAGACTTCCATTGAAATAGATAGATATTTGAAACAAGAAGATATTATCAAAGAAGTTTCTATGTTAGTTACTGATAAGTCTACAGAAGCAGCAGATGCTTATGTGCGTTCTCTTGCGAGAAAACATAAATCAAACTAAAATCAGTAGTAAGGGGAAATTATGACTGAACAAGATAGTACAGAGCTTCAAGATTATTTAGATGATGAAAAGAATGATGAACTATTACAGTTTGTTACTTTCTTTATAAATGATGAACTATACGGTGTTGATATCTATAAAGTGCGTGAAGTTATAAAGATGACAGACATTACATTCGTGCCACGTAGTACAGAATATGTAGTAGGTGTTATTAATTTAAGAGGACAGGTTATTCCTGTTATAGATTTAAGGCTTAGGTTTTCGCTAGAACCAAGAGAGTATGATAAGCATACAAGAATTATTATTGCTGAGGTTAAGGGTAAGAATGTTGGTATGACAGTAGATAGAATGAATAAGGTAGAACGTATTCATGAGAGTAAGATGAAAAAAGATTCTAATGTAATATCAAGTATCGATGCTGATTTTATTGAAAGAATTGGCGAGGTAGCAGAAACAATTATGGTTGCAGTTGATCTGAACCTTATATTAGGCAAGATTTAATGTTTGATCGCTGGCATTTTGAGAGTAGGGAAATCGATGAGCTCAAGCCATATGCTACTTATGCTAGGCACTCTAAAGGAAGAGATTATAAAGAAGAGTTAGATTCGACAAGAACTTGTTTCCAAAGAGATAGAGATCGTATTATCCATTCAAAAGCATTTCGCAGATTGAAGCATAAAACACAGGTATTTGTTTCTCATGAGAATGATCATTTCAGAACAAGACTTACTCATACTTTAGAGGTAGCGCAAATTGCGAGGCATATATCTCGAGTTTTGGGCTGCAATGAGGACTTAGTAGAATCTATCGCCTTAGCACACGATCTTGGGCATACACCTTTTGGACATGCTGGTGAAGATATGCTCAATCAGTTGTTGAAAAATCATGGTGGGTTTGAGCATAATATGCAAAGTAAACGTGTTGTTGAATTGCTCGAGAATAAGTATCCATTTTTTGAAGGATTAAACCTTAGTATCGAGGTGTTAGAAGGGCTAATGAAGCATTTCACTCCATTTGATAACCCAATGAATGTTGCAGCGGATGAGTTGGTTCACCCTTCAATGGAGGCGCAGATAGTTAATCTTGCAGATCAGCTTGCCTATATTAATCACGATTTAGATGATGGGTTGGCTTCAGGAATACTTGATATCGATGCACTTACTTCTGATGTAGAGCTATGGAGAGAAGCTCAACTGGTTAATGAACATAAATATAGTGGTTTGAGAGCAGATCAAAAAAGATTTCTAAATGTACGCTACCTAATAAATATCATGGTTATAGAAGCTGTTACAAATAGTGAAAAGAATATTAATGAGAAATCAATAGCGAGTTTAGAAGATGTATATAATTGTGACCAGATTTTAATAGATTATAATTCAGAATTTAAGCAGAAGATTGTTGTTATGCAAAAGTATTTATATGATAAATTTTATTCTGATTATCGTATTTTGCAGTCATCAGTAAATGGTAAGACTGTAATTAAGGATCTTTTTGAATATTATTTATTACATCCGGAAGTTATTCCAGCTGACCATTTAGGAAGAGTAGAGGATTTTTCGTTGCATCGTGTTATAGCTGATTATATTGCCCTGATGACAGATAATTATGTATTAGCAGAACATAAGCGTTTAGTTACTGGCAAAACTAACCTTTAGTTTTTTTAGACTCGTATTCTTCTTTTAGTTTTTTAGTATCATTAATAATGTCTGATATGTTTTGTTGTATTTTTTCTATGCTTTGTTTCGGAGCAAACTCTTCTTTCATTTTAAGAGTATCACCCAAAATATCTTGAATGGAAGCTTTTAGGATATCCTTGTCAGATTTCTCAATAGCTTTGCCATCTTTGCCAATAATATTTTTTGTTTTTAATTGTTCTATAAGTTTTGTCTTTTCTTCATCTTTTACACCTTTGAGATTAAAGGTGTTTTTGCTTATAGGTTTATTTTGTTCAATTGTTGCTGTAACAGCATTCATAGTTTCTTCAATATAATATGCATAACAAATTGTAGTTATTTTTGCTGATAATTTTGCCAATTGGTTATGCTGTGCTTTTGTTATTTTGCCTTGGGCTTGTTTTGAAAGTTGTTGAAAAAACTTTGTTCCCAAGTATTCTTTATTCTTTAGTGCTATTAAAGTATTTATGGAGCAACCTGCGATAACATTTTCATCAGATACTAGTAATAGTGAAATTAATGTATCATCTGCTTCAGGAGTAGCATCTGGAGCTAATCTGCTTATTAATGCTAGCTTTTTATCAGTTGAAAGATTTTCTGGTTTATATAATTTTAAAGAAGTTTTAATGGTTAAGGCATCTACATAAGGAAGTATTTGCTTCAATATCTTACTTGATGCTTGGCTTAAGTCTTGATAGTTTTTTATAAGGAATTCAACTTTTTTATTTTTTTGTAATTTATTAAATAGTTTTAAGTAATTATCTAGAATTTTCGTACAAATAATCTGATAATCATTATCTGACATAAAGTCTTCAGAATGCATATTTTTAACGACATCAGACTCTAGCTTCATGGTAAGATTGTTTTGTTTCATCATTTGTTGCTGTGCATTATCCTGAGTGACAACATCCTTATTTAATTCTTTAGATATTTGAGCATTATCTTCTTTTTCAGCTTCGTTATATTCATTAGTCACTTTGATGTTTCGAAGACCTTTAGTTTTGATGTTTATATCAGCTTGGTCACCAACTATAGCGTTAATTGGGGATTTATTTACTGCTGGATTTTCTATATTAGCCATGGATTTTCCTTATTTTGCAACTTGGTATACATTGTAAACATTGCCCTGTAGTTCAAGCTTTTCTAAGTCCTGTAAATTGTTAATCATTGTTATATCACCTGTAAGAGATTCTATAGCAAGGATAGACGTTTTGTCATTATGAAGAGGATGTTTTGCTTTATATACATTTAATCCAGCTTCATTAGCAGTATGAATAATTTTATCATTGCCATGAATTTTTTGTATGTTCTTTAAGTTAAGTTCTCTTTGTAGTTTTGTTTTAAATTGTTTTATATCATCCCAGCCGAGACATTCTAACGTTTCTTGTGCATTCACATATCCTGTATCTTCATCATATATTATCATTTCAGGAGAGTAACGTTGATTGAATGTTCTGAGGTTTTTTAGATAACGCATAGATGATTGCATGTTTAAGCTAAAAAGCTTTTGTTGTTGGACTAGGGAGCTTTTTTTAATTTTTTGTGATTGCTGATTATTTAATGCTCCAGTTTCATTATTATCATCTGAGAATAATGATTCATCTATATCTTCGATATCCTCAAGTTCATCCCTATTGCCAGTTTTTCTTTTAATTTTTTTTAACCATGATTGGAACATTGTTGAGGCTTCTTTTTCTCCTAAAAGTTTGTTTTGTAAGTTAGTTTTGCTTATTTTTTTGTTTTGTTTTAGTTTATTTAGCTGAGTATTTTGGAGAACCTCTAGGCCATTTGCTCTAGGTGTAGTAGCTTCCTCTGTAGCAAGCTTAATAAGTTGTTGAATATTTTTCAGTGTTTGTGCTGTACTTTTATTTTGAGGATTAGTTGAGCTAGTTTCTGTTGTATTAACTTCACTAATTGTTTTTTGTGTTTCTTGTACTTCTTCTTGTTTGCTAACTGTTTTGAATTGTTGTTGAAAGTTAGCTTTCTTGGCCTGATTCTGCATGTTCAGCTTGTTTGGCTGAAATCCAGGTTGATCAGCATTTACATTAAGATTACTATTTATTCCCCCAATATCCATTTGTTCCCCTATATTAAAGATTTAATCCCTTATATAAACTACGCCCAAATTGCCACTTTTTATTCATCAATATTTTTCGATACATCTTATTGTCCATTCATGGCGATATTAGTATGTGATAGGGAATGATACAAAGGAAGAAAGTTTAAAAACAAAAACAGAGGGGGATTTAAAATGGTAGATATAATTAGTAATATCGGAATAGATGCACAAGGAGGGGTTGGACAAACCCAGGCGGATGAGGGATTACAAGAAGAGGGTTTAGTACAAGAATCGGTTGAGATGGAATACAGCTATGATAGTTCATCTAACCCAACAGATTCTCAGTTTTTAAAATTAGAACTGAATGGAAAAAAATATAATGGTATACCAGATATATTTCAATCCGAAGACCCAGCAATTCAAACTATGTTTGATACATTAAGAGCAGAGTCGGTTGTTACCGCTGATATGAGTCTTGGAGATCAACAAAAGATTATGTCTTATGTAGGTGATCTTGCAAATATAACACAAGAAGCAGCGAATGCTAATGCAGCTACTGCTTTTAATGGAACAGAAAATGTAGCTGTTACTAGTTTTATTTCTCCAGAAGATCCATCAGTTACAGCTTTAGCTGCACAATTATTAGCAGATGGTGTTATAACTTCTGATATGACTGATGCTGAGAAATTAGCCGCAATAACAAGTTATGTAAATGCTAATATTCAGTATGAAACAGATTCTCCTGGTGAAGGATGGAGTACAGCGGCAAATACAATTGCTTCAGGTACGGGTGATTGTGAAGATATGGCAATACTTGTAGCTAATTTAGCACTTGCTTGTGGTGTTGATGAAAGTAGTGTGCAGATATGTGTTCAAGGTGGCAGTGAATCATCACAAGGACACGTAGTAGTAGGAATCGCTAATGAAAATGGTGCATTGTCTATTTTTGATCCTGTTTCTGGGGAACAATCAACTGCATCGGTAAGTGATTTCACTTTTACATTTACTTCTCAAGCAGTGACTAGTGGAGATGGGTCTGTTGGTAATACATATGCAATGGAAGATGCCAATAATGTGAATAGTATGTACACAGCATCTAGCGCTAGGGTGAGATATATTATAGGGCGTGCAATCGATACTACATATGAGTCAATGTTGGGGTTGGCAGGGAAGCTAGATGGATATACTGATCCAGGGGCTTTGTTTGTATTACAGCAAGAGCTGCAGACTATGAAAGATATGATTGCAACATATACAGCTGTTGGTAAGATGATTGGTGATGTAATATCTGAAGCAATGGTTAGCTTTGCACGGGGACTTAGTAGTTAATTATTAGCAGGATTTATTAAGTAGTTATAGCATTCTATTGAGTTATGGTCGATGTTGCGGCCAGACTCAATAAGTTTGTTTAATGAATACTTAACAGCAAAAATCATTGCTTTGTCTAAATCTTGAAACGCTAATTCTTTAAGTTCAGCTAGTTCTTTATATTTTCTTTCTGGTTCAATCATATCTGCAATGTAGATGATTTTTTCAAGTGTATTCATATTTGCTTTGCCTGTGGTGTGCCATCTTATGGCCTCGCATATTTCAACGTTACTTATTCCTATATCATTTTCTGCAATTAATGCTCCAATAGGGGCATGTAGTAACTTTTTGTTAAGAATTTCAGATTCAGACAATGGAAAGTTATGCTCTCTAGCAATTATTAGGGCTCTTTCTAAGGCAATATCTTTTGCTATGTCATGTAAAATGCCTGCCGTATAAGCTTTTTCTTCATCAAAATTGTATTTTTTAGCTAAGGCAACTGCAGTATCTGATACTCTTATAGAATGTTGAATTCTTTCTTTAGAGCTAAGATTTTTTTCTAAAATGGATATGAAATTAGTGCTCATCTGTAGATTATAGTGTAGATATGATTAGATTGAAATACTGGAAAGTTTAGTTAACGATTAGTTCTCTGCCGTTAAGTTCAAAACCATGCATTTTTTTAATTACTACTTCAACTTGGTCGTTAGGAACTTCTACAAACCCAAAACCTCTTGGTTCTCCTGTAAGTGCATCTTTTTCTATTTTAGCTCTAACTTTGTCAATTTCATTGATATCATTAAAGACAGATGCCAGTTCTTCTTCTGTTGTTTCCCATGATAGGTTTCCTACATATAGACTAGTGCTCATTGCTGCCTCCTTGCTTTAGTATTTATAATTATAGATACTAAATAGATAAAAATCAATAAAATTTATCCTTGAGCCCTTTTATGTGTTGGCATAAAAGGTGGCATGTGTTGATTTATTGTCTTGAAAATAATGAATACAAAGATTATTGGCTATGGTATTATTTTCTTATGGCACAAGAGACAGTCCAAAACAGAGGACCATTATCTAACGATATTTTTATGATTTCCGGAGTATTACTGGTATTAATAATGCTGTTAATTCCGTTGCCTGTAATAATTATAGATTTAATAGTTTCGTTTAATTTTACAGTATCAGTATTAATACTTCTTGTGACAATGTATACACGTGAAGCTGTTAGTTTTAATGTTTTTCCTACCTTTTTGCTTCTAGTTACTCTATTTAGACTGGCATTAGGCATTTTGCTTACTAGGTCTTTAATGCTTAGTGCAAGTGCAGGTAACATCGTTCAGACATTTGGCGAGGTTGTTGTAGGGGGTAATTATGTTGTAGGTATTATGATATTTCTAGTACTTGTTATTATCCAGTTTGTTGTTATTACTGGTGGTGCTCAAAGAGTTGCAGAAGTTGCAGCTAGGTTTACCTTAGATGCAATGCCAGGTAAGCAGATGGCTATTGATGCAGATCTTAATGCTGGATTGATAGACGAAGATACAGCTCGCAAGAAAAGAATAGATGTTGCGAAAGAGGCAGACTTTTATGGGTCAATGGATGGTGCTACCAAGTTTATTCGTGGTGATGCTATAGCATCAATTATCATTATCATTGTTAACATATTAGGTGGGTTTGTGATTGGTGTTGTTCAGTTAAATATGAGCCTGATGCAGTCACTTCAGATATATACATTGCTTACTGTTGGTGCTGGTATTGTGCTACAGATTCCTGCATTACTTATTTCAGCAGCTACGGGTATTATTGTTACCAAAGCATCTTCAGAGGATAATTTAGCGGCAGACATTAAGCGCCAGTTGTTTTCACAACAGCGTGTGTTATATATAGCTGCAGGTCTTGCTTTCTTGGCATTGTTTATCCCTGGAATGCCAAAAATTCCATTTTTAGCGTTAGCCGCATTCTTTGGTTATTTGGGTTATAGTTTTACTTCAATACAAGAAGAAGAGGCAAAAAAAGAAGCAGAAGATAAGGTAAAAGCAGCTCAGGCTGGAGAGCAAAAAGCTGTTGCTCCTGAAAAAATAGTTCCTAAGATAGACGTAGACATTTTAGAGTTAGAAATTGGTTATGGAGTGATTCCTTTAGTTGATCCAAAGCAAGGAGGAAATTTGCTTGAGAATATTACTTCTATGAGAAAAAAATTAGCTTCAGAACTAGGTATAATTATTCCTCCAGTACGTATTAGAGATAATATAAGTTTAAAACCAAATAATTATGTAGTAAAAATCAAAGGTTCTGATATGGCTATTGGCGAAGTGATGAACGATAGGATGTTAGCTATGGACCCAGGTGGAGTAACTGAGAAAATTTCTGGCTTTGAGACAATAGAGCCTGCCTTTGGACTAAAGGCAATCTGGATATCACCAAATGATAAAGAACGTGCTCAAGTTGCTGGGTATACAGTAGTAGATGCTGCTACCGTTATTATTACTCATATTACAGAGATTATTCGTAAACATGCATCTGAATTATTAGGGCGTCAGGAAGTAAAAGTATTAATAGATAATGTTAAGGAAAAATATCCAGCAGTAGTAGAAGAACTTATTCCTGATTTAATGGTAGTAGGTGAAGTGCAAAAAGTTATGGGACAATTGTTAGAAGAGAGGATCCCAGTTAGAAATCTTGTAACGATTCTGGAGATTCTTGCTGATAATGCTAGGATAAACAAAAATATAGACCAGCTTACTTCTAATTGCAGGCAAGCCTTAGCAAGGCAGATTACAAAGATGTATCAAACACCAAAAGGTGTAGTTGCTGCAATAACACTAGATCCATCATTGGAGCAAAAAATAGCAGACTCTATTCAATATACAGAACAGGGGTCTTTTACTTCTCTTAGTCCTGTTTATATTCAGAGCTTATTTCAAAGCATAGCGGCAGAGGTAGAAAAAGTTTCAAAAATGGGATATCAGCCAGTTATACTTTGCTCAACAAGTGTAAGGCCTCATTTTAGAAAAATGACCACTCGCACATTTCCCAATCTTGCTGTCTTAGCGTATAATGAAATATTGTCAGACGTTGAGATACAAGCCATAGGTTTAGTGAGGTTGCCTGATGAGAATCAAGAAGTATGAAGCAAGGAATATGAATGAAGCAGTCAAGATGATCAAAAGAGATTTTGGTTCTGAGGCTGTTATATTACATTCGAGAACGGTTAATAAAGGTGGCTTTCTTGGTTTTTTTGGCCAGGATATAGTTGAAGTAATGGCAGGAATCGATGTGAATATTGTTGAAAAAAAACAAAAAGAAGCTGTTGATACGAGCTTCTTTAATGCAACGGCTGCTGTAAATCCTAGACCAAAATTAGAAGTTGATAATAAACCAGAAATTCCAAGTGTTGTAATGAGAGAAAGTGCACCAATAACATCTAGTTTGGAGAATAAGATTACTACTATTTCTAGAGAGATGGATGATATAAAAGAAACTTTAAATATTATTGTTCGCAAGGTAGCAAATTCTCCTCACCCAATGATTACTCCTAAATTAATGATTTACTATAAAACATTAGAATCTATCGGGATGAGCGAAGATATAATTATTCATATTTTGCAAGACGTAGAGAATGATTTTGAAGATAAGGAATTAGAAAATAAGGATATAATAAATGAGTATATTAGAAAAAAAGTTTCAAATATGTTGGGACAATCGCATCCAATAGATTTGGATAGCCCTGATAGTAAAAAGATTGTTGCATTAGTTGGGCCAACTGGGGTAGGAAAAACTACAACAATTGCTAAAATGGCTGCTAATTTCAGTTTAATACAGAAAAAAAAGGTTGCACTGATAACTATCGATACGTTTAGGGTTGCGGCAATAGAGCAATTAAGAAACTATTCAAATATAATAGGTATTCCAATGGATGTTGTTTTTAATATGGATGATTATACTCAAGCATTAAGAAAATATAAGGATATGGATTTAATTCTTATTGATACAGCTGGTCGTTCTCCAAAGAATAGATCGCAAATAATGGAATTGAAAAAATATTTAAAAAATACATTTGTTGATACATATTTAGTGCTTAGTGTTACGGGAAAATCGAAAGATATTTATAATACTATTCAGCGTTATGATTCAATTTTTGATGATAAAGTCATTTTTACAAAAACAGATGAAACTGATTCAAGAGGAGTTATTGTTGATATAGTCCATAAGTATCAAAAGAAGCTTACTTATTATGCAAACGGACAGAATGTTCCAGATGATTTTGAGGAAGCAAAACCATCAAAAATTGCAGATTTGATATTTGAAGGACAAACTTAGTTTAAAATGGGGGTAATAAATGGATCAAGCTGAATCTCTTCGGCAATTGGTCAGGTCACAGGGAAGAAATGATGTTAGTGCATCATCATTATCTCGTAAGGGTAGCAATACTAGAGTTATAGCTGTTACCAGTGGCAAAGGTGGTGTAGGTAAATCTAACCTATCTTTAAACATTGCTATTTCTTTATCAAAGAATTTTAATAAAAAGGTTTTGATCCTTGATGCTGATTTTGGTACTGCAAATGTTGATATTTTAATGGGTGTTTTTCCAAAACATAATATAAGTAACATAATATATGACCAGCTTCCTGTTGAAGATGTGATAGTTGATGGTCCTTATGATGTGAAAGTATTACCAGGTGTATCTGGTGTTGCTCAGTTAACTTCGCTTACAGAGAATCAGAAACAGTTCTTTTTTGAGCAGTTAGAATTATATCAAGACAAGTATCATCCAGATGTCATATTAATAGATACCGGTGCGGGAGTTGGTAATAACGTAATGAATTTCTTGTTAGCAGCAGATGAAGTGCTAGTTGTTGTTACTTCTGAACCGACTTCTTTATCAGACTCATATGCTGTAATAAAAACATTGCATCAGTATAATGAAGATATGAAAGTTAGCGTGATTGCCAATATGGCCCCAAGTGAAAATGAAGGGCTAAGAGTTTATTCATTATTACAGAATGTATGTAGTAAGTTTCTTGGCAAGGATGTTGAATATTTAGGACATGTAAATGCAAGCAAAACGCTTGTATCTGCAGTTAAACAACAAAAGCCTGTTTTGATTAGTTACCCAAATTCTAGTGTAAGTTTTGATATCAACAAATTGTCAAAAAAGATAATAAATAGTGATACAGGAAACAATAAAAGTTTTAAAAACTTTTTTTCTGTAGCTACTAAATATTTTGGTTGGAATGATTAGGAAGTATAGTCTTTATTTTTCAAACACAGCAGCAATTGTTATGTTTGTTACTGGATTATTTCAGAATATTTCTTTTTCTGCACTTGTAATACGTACAGTAGCTACTTTTTTTGTTTGTTATTTCTTAGGAATTATTTTAGGAGTACTTACAATAGAATCCTTGTTAGATAGCCAGGTTAATAAGATTAAAATGAAGCGAGAAATGCAAGCTAAAGCGAAGGATAGTCCTTCTGATGCTAACTAAAAATCCATATTTAAAAGATAAGACTAGTGAAGATATCGAGCGTATGGTGCTTGATAACCTTGCGTTGGTTAAGCATATTATTAATAAGATGGAAATGAACCTGCCTTATGGTATGGACCGTGATGACTTGATTAGTATTGGTAATATCGGGTTGTTGGAAGCTGCACAGAACTTTGATAAATCAAAAAACGTTAAATTTCAAACTTATGCATATATAAGAGTTCGAGGTGCTGTGCTTGATGAAGTGAGAAAATTTAGTTTTGGCGGGCAAGCTATAATCCGAAAACATAAGAAGATTTCAAATGCTTATAGAACTTTAGAACAGAAACTAGGCAGAACTCCAAATGATAAAGAAGTTGCAGATGAATTAGGGCTTACAGAAGAGAAGTTTGATAAAATGTTGGAATCTACTAGCGGTGCTTATTTGATGTCTTTAGATGATTTCACAAATGATGAAGACAGTACACGTTTTATTGATCAGTTATCAGATAAGGAAGATCATTTAGGCAGTATTATTGATCAAGAGAATCAACAGTTGATAGTAAATGCAATTGATAATTTACCAGAAAAAGAAAAGACGGCTCTTAGTCTCTACTATGAACAGCGATTGTCACTAAAAGAGATAAGTCTTATAATGAACTTGTCTGAGTCCAGGATATCTCAGATTCATAAAAAAGCTGTGTTAGGCATTAGAGCTTATATACAGAACAGAATCTAATTAGATTCTGTTATCCTCTTAGAATCTAAAGGAGAAATTGATGGAAAAAAGCTTTAAGGATACCCTGAATTTACCACAAACAGACATGCCGATGAAAGCAGGGCTGCTTAGGATTGAAGAACCAATCCTTGAAAAATGGGAAAAGAACAATACCTATAGAAAACGTTTAGAAGAAAATAAAAATAATAATGAGTTTATATTACATGATGGCCCACCATATCCAAATGGAAACATTCACCTAGGCCATGCATTAAATAAAATACTTAAAGATATTGTTGTTAAATATCATCTAATGAAGGGTGATTATACACCTTTTATACCTGGATGGGATTGTCATGGTTTGCCAATAGAAACGCAGCTTTTAAAAGAGCTTAAAAAGAAGGATGCACAACATTTTGAGATAAATGAGTTTAGAGATCAGTGTAAAGAATATGCTTTGCGATATGTCGACCTTCAGAAAGTTCAATTCCAAAAAATGGGCATATTTGGTGATTTTGATAACCCATATTTAACACTTACTCCAGAATATGAAAAAGGGGTAATAGACCTTTTTGGTAAGATGGCAGAGCATGATGTGATTTATCAAGGAAGAAGGCCAATCCATTGGTGTATGAATTGTACAACTGCTCTTGCTGAAGCAGAGATAGAATATGCTGATGAGAAATCTCCTTCAATTTATGTGAAGTTTACATTAACAAAACCTGTTAAAAAACACGAAGATGTTTCTCTAATAGTTTGGACTACTACGCCTTGGACATTGCCTGCAAACGTAGCAGTAGCAGTTAATAATGATTTTGAATATGTCTTATTCGAAGTAGCTGCTGAGAAGTATATTTGTATATCGGATCTTTTAAATAAGATTTCAGAAGTAATGGAATGGGCAGACGTTAAGATTCTTGACCACATAAAAGGAAAAGAACTTGTTGGCCTGGAATACTCGCATCCTTTTATAGATAGGGAATCCCCTATAATAGCAGCTGAGTTTGTTTCTAATGAAGATGGTTCAGGTATGGTGCATATCGCTCCAGGTCATGGTTATGACGATTATCTTGCTGGATTGCAGTATAATCTTCCGATAATTATGCCTGTTGATGATAAAGGTGTTTTTACAGAAGAAGCTGGTAAGTATGAAGGCATGAAAGTCTTTGATGCTAATAAGAGCATCGTTCAGGATATGGAAGCATCTGGCAAATTGCTTAAAATGAAATGGTTAAAACACTCTTATCCTCATTGTTGGAGATGTCAGAGCCCAGTTATCTTTAGAGCTACAGAACAGTGGTTTGTAAGAATGGATGGCGACTATGATATAAGAGGTAAAGCATTAGCAAAGATTGCAGAAATCGACAAAAATAACGGTTGGATTCCTTCTTGGGGAGAAAAACGTATTAGAGGAATGGTCGAGGGGCGACCTGATTGGTGTATTTCACGTCAGAGAAGTTGGGGAATACCTATTCCTGTATTCTATTGTGAGAAATGTGAGAAACCTCACTATAAAGGTGTATTTAATAAAGCAGTTTCAGAATTAGTTGGCAAAGATGGTACTAATATTTGGTTCACTATGACTGCAGAAGAGATTCTTCCAAAAGGAATAAAATGTGAATCATGTGGACATGATACATTTATAAAAGATAGTAATATTATGGATGTTTGGTTGGAATCTGGTTCTAGTCATGAATCAGTAATTAAGCCAAGAAAAGAGCTTTCTTATCCAGCTGACCTGTATCTTGAAGGTAGTGACCAACATAGAGGATGGTTTCAGTCTTCATTATTAACATCAGTAGCAGCCTACGACAAAGCTCCTTATAAACAGGTACTTACACATGGTTTTACCATTGACGAAAAAGGGCAGAAAATGAGTAAGTCTAAAGGCAATGTAATAGATCCATTAAAAGTAACAAAACAACATGGTGTAGATATCCTAAGACTTTGGGTAAGTTCTACCGATTTCAGAAATGATGTATCGTTATCAGAAGGCATTATTAAACAGGTTAAAGAAGCGTTTTCTAAGATAAGAAATACTATGAGATTCATGATTGGCAACCTTAACGATTTTGACCCAAATAAAGACCTTGTAGCTAATGATGATATGCTAGCAATAGACAAATATATACTATCTGTTAATACTAAAGCTATTAATAAAGTTGATGACTTATATAACACATATGTTTTCCATCAAATTTATAGAACAATCTATGAATTTTGTATAAGTGACCTAAGTTCATTTTATTTAGACGTACAAAAGGATAACTTATACTGTAATTCTATTGATTCTATTGGCAGAAAATCATGCCAGACAGCAATGTATAAGATGTGCCAGGATATGGTGAAGGTTTTAGCACCAATCCTTAGTTTTTCTATGGAAGATATTTATCATTATTTGCCTGTTGACCATAAGGAGTCAATATTTATGGAGTTAATCCCTAGTGACGAAGTAAAAGAAGATAAAGATGTTGATGCTTTTAGCGATTTATTATCTTTTAGATCACTTATTAATCTTGAATTAGAAAAATTAAGAAAAGATAAGGTTATCGGTAGTTCTTTAGATGCAAAAGTTGTTTTATTTACTGATAAAAAAGTAACTAGTGAAGACATTATGCAAGTGATGGTTCTTAGTAATGTAGAAATTAAACCAGCAAACGGAGAAGATAGAGTAGAGGTAAACAAAGCTGATGGTGAAAAGTGTGAGCGTTGTTGGAAATATGCAGAGCTTAGCTCTGAAGGTCTTTGTCCTCGTTGTGATTCTGTGGTAAATGTCTAAGAATTCTTTTTCTTTTAAAAAGGATAGCTTTAATATTAAAGTGCCTTTGCTTTATATTGGTGCTTTTTTAGTTACATTAATTGTCGGATTTTATTTTGGCTTATTAATTAGCCAATGGAAATTTGTGGATTTCATGTTGCATGTAATGCCTCAAACAAAAGTAAGCCCAGCTGACAATATTCTAGTACTTGGAATTGATGCTTTAAAAGGCAGCAAGCGTTCAGATACTATAATGGTTGTAAATGTTAATCGTGCCACTAAAAAGATAGGGCTACTATCAATTCCACGTGACTCCAGAGTCAATATAAAAGGTCACGGGTTAGATAAGATAAATCATGCCTATGCTTATGGCGGAGTTGAGGCTGTAAAAGCAGCATTGTCTGAGTATTTGCAGATTCCAATCAGTTACCATGTAGTACTTAAGCTACAAGGTGTAAGAGATATGGTTAATGATATTGGTGGCGTGGATATTAATGTTCCTAAACGAATGTATTATGTAGATAAAGCAGGAGATCTGTATATAGATTTTCAGCCTGGCGAACAGACAATGGACGGTGACGAGGCTACATCTTATCTTAGATTCAGAAAAGATAGCAGTGGGGATATCGGAAGGATTGGGAGGCAGCAACAGTTCGTTAAGTCAGTAATTAGCAAGATGCTTCTGCCCCATAATTTAGTAAAAGTGCCAAAGCTTGTTAGTGAGATGGATAAGTATGTGGAAACCAATTTAGCTGTAGCTCAGATATTAGGACTGGCTGTAGAGTTTAGATCTAGTTTAGAAAATGGTTCACTCAAGGTAAATACCTTGCCTGGTGCTGTTGTATTGATAAATGGAATTTATTATTGGAAAGTTAATAGGACTGCAGCAACTAAGATGGTAGATACAACATTGCATGGATTTGATGATATGCGAATTGCTAAGAAAGAAGTGAAGTCTAAATTAAAGTTAGCTAACAAAAATTTAGGGAAACCAAAGGTTTTAACCTTAGTTGAGATGAAGAAATATCTTCCTGAAGAAGAAACGATGTTTACAACTGATGTTATTTTTGATGAAGGAGTAACCTTGACTATTGAGGTCCTTAATGGAAATGGTATACCTGGCTCAGCGACAGAGGTAGCAGCAGTTCTTAAGGGACGAGGTGTTAATGTGCCAAGAGTAGATAATGGAGCTCATTTCCATTATGAAGATACGGTTCTAGTTGATTGGAAGGGTAATACTGCTGAAGCACTTCAACTTGCGAAAGCGATGAATATAAATCCTGCACATATAATAATTTATTATAAGCCAAAAAAGACAATAGATATGTGTTTGGTAGTAGGTAAGGATTGGCGGAATCTAACTGGTTTAGAAGATGGTCTTCAAACTAGCAATCCCATATTGCCACCCGAAGAATCCATTCCTGACGAGCATATTATAATAATTGAATAAGTTAAACTAGAATTAGTTTTAAATAGTTAAAGAATAATTTCTCTTTTACCAGAATCATCCATTTCAGAAATAACCCCTGCATCTTCAAGCTCTTCCATTATTCTAGCAGCTCTGTTGTAGCCAATTCTAAGCTTTCTTTGAATAAATGATATAGAGGTCTTCTTTGTTGTTGTTACTATCTCTCTAGCCTCATTAAAGAACTCATCTTGGCCATTCTCATTACTAGTAGACGCACCCTTTTTGATGTTTTCTAAATCTTCTGGTTTTAGATCCACAACTTCTTGTAAGTATTCTGGTTGTCCTTGTTTTTTTACAAACGCAACAACATCATTTACTTCTTTATCTGATAAGAATACACCTTGTACACGGGTAGGGCGCATAGCGCCAACTGGTTTATATAGCATGTCGCCTTTACCTAGAAGTTTTTCTGCTCCCATTCCATCTAAAATAGTTCTACTGTCTATCTGAGAGGATACTGCAAAAGAAATTCTTGATGGTACATTTGCTTTGATAAGGCCTGTTATAACATCAACAGAAGGTCTTTGTGTAGCAATAACGAGGTGCAGTCCAACAGCTCTAGCCATTTGAGCTATCCTTGCGATGCTAGTTTCTACATCAGATGCTGCAGCAATCATAAGATCAGCAAGCTCATCAATAACAATTACTATATATGGATGTTTCTTTGGAATAAAGAATTCTGCTTGTTCTTCTTCTGGAAGTTTTTCTCTTTCTTTTCTTAGTTCTTCTATTTTTATATTAAAGTCGTCTATTTTCCTTACACCCATTTGCGCAAGGTCATCATAGCGTCTTTCCATTTCTCTACAACACCAGCGGAGAGTAACAGCTGCTTTCTTAGCATCAGTCACAACAGGAGCTATAAGGTGTGGGATATCATCATATACATTAAGCTCAACCTTTTTCGGGTCAATCATAATGAATCTTACAGTTGATGGTGTATTTCTTAGTAATAGACTAATAAGTATCGAGTTTATACAGACAGATTTACCAGAGCCAGTTGCACCAGCTACCAGTAGGTGAGGCATTTTACTAAGGTCAAGATAAGATGTAGCGCCTTCAATATCTTTGCCAAGTGCTATTAATAAATTAGCTGCAGAATAAATAAACTTCTCATCTTTAGCTAAAGGAAGCATGTTCACAATATTGCCTACATTATTTGGTATTTCAATGCCAATAACTGATTTTCCAGGAACAGGTGCTTCTATTCTTACTCCCTTAGCCGCAAGGTTAAGCGCAATATCATCAGCAAGATTAACAATCTTACTTACCTTTACGCCAAATCCTGGCTGTATCTCATATCTTGTTACATTCGGTCCTTGACTAGTATTTACCACTTTTGCATTTACTTTAAAGCTTTCAAGCGTATCTTCTAATCTATTGATGGTAGTTTGTATGTCAGCCTCAACCTTTTTCATATGTTCTTTATTGATTGTTGGTTTTGCAAGGAGCTTGAGGTCTGGAAGCAAGAAGTCTTCGTTATCAGATTCAATTCTTTCTATATCAATAACTGCTTCTTTTACTGGGTCTGGTTTAACTTTTTCTTTTTTCTTAGTTTCCTTAGATTTTTTAGCTTCTTTAATCTTTTCTTTTTTAGCTTTAGTTGGTTTTTCAATAAATTCTTTTATTGCTGGTTCTTTTCTCTTCCTTTTTGCAGGCACTTTCTCTTCATCTTTTTTTGTCTGTGATTTGTTATTGATGATGTCTAATAAAGTAACCCCAGATTTTAAGAAGGCATTTTTAATAGCAATAGTAATATCTAGAAGTGTTACATTAAATATTAACAAGAAGCAGATAAAGATAGAGGCAATTACCATTATTTTAATGCCATTAAACCCAAAAAGATTTTTGAATATGAATGTTAATATGTATCCAATTAGTCCGCCAGGGTGTTCTAAGTATGGTTTAAGAATTAACTTATTTGTAATTGTTGCTGATTGTAGCTCTAATACAGATAAATAAACTAAATATGCGTAAATCATACCAGGGACTACTGTTTTTTCTCTGGTAATACTTTTGCTGAATAGAAGCAGAATCCCTGTAATTGCTATAAATACAGGTAGAAGTATCTTGCCTTCACCTATGAATAAGCTGAGAATATTTCCAAAAACAAATTTGCCAACTATGCCAGTAGAAATTACGTAGGTATTGCCTAGATAAAGGAATCCAGCGACAGCCAGAATAATAATCCCGATGATCTCTCTTTTGAATTGATCGGAAAATGATGATTCCTTGAAATAAAAATCTTTGTTTTTCTTAGCCATTGGGTACACCTATTATAACAAAGTTAATCTATAGTTGAAATGCCACGCTTTTTATATGTTTATGCTGCATATTCTTAAAAATATTGGGTATAAGAATATATAAGCCGCTTGAACCAGAAAAAATTGATGCATTTTGTTAGTATCTAAAATGCGTATATATAGTAGTAACAAAAAAAGAATTGGGGAAAATATTATGGGTTTAAATTTACCAGGAATTTCATTACCAAGTATACCTGGCACAGGAAGTATAGAAAATACAGAAAATAGTGGTATAGATATTGCTGATTTAAATATAACAATGGGAAATGGCGGTAAGATGACCATACACGGTACGGATGGTGATGATTCCGTAGGAATTTATAACAACCTTGCTGGAGAACAATGGATAGATACTGATGGTGATGGGCAATATGGGTCTGAGGATATTATGATTGCTGACTATTTAGATCAATATAATGCTGATAACGATACTAATATAACTGAAAGTCAAGTTCGTATGGAAGTTGACTTAGCCGCAGGAGATGATTCTCTTACTATTGGTAAAGGAGTCTCTGTAAATACAGTAACAGATAACATTGGCGCTAATACTATAAATGTTGATGGGCATGTGGATGATTTGACTGTTGGACAAGGTATTGCGCATTCACATTCTTCTGGAGGTGGCTGGTTCACTTCTAGAATCACTCTTACTACATATTCAGACTATGATGATAATGAAATCAATGTAAATGGTTCAGTTGGAAATATTACTGGTGGTAGAGCAAATGATACTTATGATGTATCATCAGGTGCCAGCGTAGGAAAAATTACTGATAGTTATGGTGATAATAATATAGACATTAATGGGGTTGTTGGCGATATCATTACTGGAGATGGAGTTGATAATATAACATTTGGCATGGGTGCTGCATCAGGTACAGTTAGTGCTGGGAGCGGAAATGATAACATTGCTATAGATGCTGGCGCAGTTATCGATGAGCTAAGAGGTGACGGCGGGGTTGATACTATTACTGGAACTGGCACAGTTAAGACAATAATTAATGATGTTTATGATCTAATAGATTCAATTCTAGAGGATTCTCAAGATGAGGAATAGTAAGTAGGGGTTAATATGACTGATTTAAATATAACAATGGGTAACGGTGGCAAGATGACAATTGCTGGTACTAATGAAGACGATTCAATAGGTATTTATAAAAATCTTGCTGGCGAGCAGTGGATAGATACTAATAATGATGGGCAATATGGAGCTGAAGATGTTCTGGTTTCTGATTATTTAGATCAATATAATGCTGATAATGATACTAGTATTACTGAGTCTCAAGTACGCATTGAAACAAAACTTGGAAACGGCGACGATACCCTAACAGTTGGAAAAGGCGTAACGGTAGGAGATATTACCGATCACTATGGGGATAATACTTTCAATATACAAGGAAGTGCCGGAAATATAAAAGCTGGCGCTGGTTGGTCTTGGGAGAAGGATGAGAATGATCAGTGGTATCAGGAGTTAAGTGATAACACTTTTAATATTGAAGGATCTGTAAAAGATATAACTACTTATTATGGGAATGATACTGTGAATATCGAAGAAGGTGCGAGTGCCGGTAAGGTAAAAACTTATTATGGAGAAAATAACTATAACGTGAATGGATCAGCAGAAGAAATTTATTCAGGATATAAAGAAGATAACCTTGCATTTGGAAATGCTGCTCAAGTTGGCAAGGTCACTACTGGTGGCGGGGACGATAATATAACAATAGCGGCAGGAGCAGTTCTTGATGAACTAAACGGTAATGGTGGAGTTGATACCATTACTGGCAGTGGCACTGTTAAAAATATAATTGATGATGGCTACGACCTTATAGATGCGATTATTGAAAATTCCCAAGATGAGGAATAATAAGCAGGAGACCGTATGAATAATTTAAATATTAATATAACTGACAAAGGCGTTTTAAATATCATTGGCAGTGATGGTGATGATGCTTTATCAATCAATAGAAATCTTGCGGGAGAGTAGTGGAACAGTTGATACCGTTAAGACTCGTGCTGGTAACGACAATATAATTGTTACGGCAACAGGTGTTGTTGAGAAATTATTTAGTGGTGATGACAGGGTGGATCAGATTTCCAGAGAGACTCAGGAGGAGTAATTCATAAGCTTTTATGAAGATGCAATGGATGGAAGGGGCTATTAGTAACGTATTTATTTTTATATCCAGAATAACTGACAACCTCAACTTCACATAATGCTTATATCAAGGCTATAATAGGTCTATGTTAAGAAAGAAAAACGAACTACTTATTGCACGTAAAGTACAAGAAATTTCCAGAGAATCAATGAACTCAACAGATTTAAGACAGGTTTTGCTGTACTTAATAACATCTGTTTCTAAAAATTTGGATGTAGAGAATGTGCTTTTCTTACTTTATAACCACAATTCTGAGGAATTTGAATTAAAAGAATCTATTAAGTTCAATAAGAGATTTCTTTCCTTTAATAAGAGCGAAGCTTTTATTCAATACTTTTTAAAGAAAAGTGATCCATTATCGCTAAATAGTCTAGAAGTAGCTCGTTCAAAGTTGCAACGCAAAGCAGGCTCAAAAGAAGCTAACATAGATTTGCTAAGTTCTCTTATTAATTGTTTGGAAGAAATTCAGTCTGAAATAGCCGTTCCATTTTATATGGATAATAAATGTATTGGTATTCTTTGTGTCGGGAAGAAGCGTAATAAACAATTTTCTTCAGATGATTTATTTTTCTTAAATGAAATTGCTGCTGATTTTTCACAAAAAATACATAGTGCAGTAAGTTATGAAGAGGCAATAACTAAAGAGAAGGAAATAACCTCCCTATATGAGGTAGGTAAGGTAATTAGCTCATTGTTCGATTTTAATAAAACGTTCGATATTATTGTTCGAAATGCTTCTATTATTTTAAAAGCTCCTAAAATAGTTGTTTTACTAAAAGATGAAATAGATGCAGCATTCCAGATAGAAAAAGAGTTTGGGTTTACGGATTTTCAGTTATCAAGGATAGAAGAGACTCCTAAGTTTAGGGAATGTTTGCAAGTAGCAGCTGGCATTACAGAGGGGATATTAGTAAAAAGCTATGAAGATAATTTCTTTTACCATCAATCCTTTCTTCAAGACCTTGGAGTGTATTCTATGTTGTCAGTTCCTTTATATGATGAGGACTTGAACATTATTGGTGAGCTAAGGGCTATGCGTCCAATAACTCAGATTTGTTTTACTAAAAGAGAATTGGCGATAGCTTCTAACTTAGCAAACAATATTGTTCTTGCTTTGAATAATTCTAAAAGATATCAGAAGTCTGAAGAGCATTTAATTGAATTATCTACTGTCTACAATGTTATTAAATCGTTAACATCGGAGTTTGAGTTAGAAAAGATTATGGAGAAAATTTGCTCTATTTTTACTGAGGACCTTAATTTCTCTCGTTCAATTTTATATATGTATGAAGAAAACAGGTATTTGTTAGCTAAAGCATCTAGCAGGTTTGATGATATGGATTTAAGTTCTCTTAGATTAGATATTTCGAGGACAGTTGAAGGTAAGGCGCTAATTGAAGGCCGAATTATGCAGCTAAATGTAGACAATCTAGACGAATATGATGCTAAGTCTATTAAAGAGTTGGGTTTAGTTAATTTTGTGGTTATCCCATTATTATTAAGTAGCAAGAAGGCTATCGGTGTTCTTGTTATAGATTTAGGTCATGGGCCACGGTATTCAACTAATATAAGGCTCCTTACAGCAATTGCTAACCAATCTGCTGTAATTCTAGAAAACGCTAGATTATATAATACTAGTGAATCACTTAATGCTCAGTTAAGGAAAGAACAGTCTAGGACAGCAAAAGAATTGCAAATGGCTATGTATATACAGCAGGGTATGTTATCTGCTGATACCCCAGCTACAGAATCTGTAACGATTGCTGCTAAGAATATTCCATGTAGATCTGTTGGTGGTGATTTATATAACTTTATTGAACGTAACGACAATACTTTGGGTGTTCTTATTGGAGATGTTTCTGGAAAAGGAATTCCAGCAGCATTGCTTATGACTATGACAAATAGTATTTTTACTGAATATGGACAGCGGTTTTTATCAACTGAAGAAGTATTGAGCAAAGCAAATTCAGCCTTACAACATTATCTTAGTAAGTCGCCTATTTTTTATGTAACGGCTTTTTATGGGGTAATTGATAGAGAGAAAAACCTTCTTAGATATTGTAAAGCAGGCCATAATCCTCCGATTCTATATAAAAAAGATATTAAAGATGTAGTCTATCTTGATGGAGAAGGTACTTATTTAGGTACTTTTGATGATGGTGGATATATTGAGAAGAATATAGCTATTAGTAAAGGCGATAAGCTTGTTATGTATACCGATGGTATTACAGAAGTTCGTAACGAAGATAGAAAGATGTTTTCAAAAGAGCGTTTAGCTAATCTTATAAAAGAGCATAGTTCGCTGTCAGCAGAAAAGCTTTTGAAACTATTAATTAGAGAAGCAGAGATTTATGGTGGATCAACAGATTTTGCAGACGATATTACCTTGGTTATTATTGATTTTGATGAGTTGGAGTCATATGAAGAAAAGCTTATTTATAAAGTAGATTACAAAATTAAGAGTTCGATGGACGAGGTAAAAACAGTTATTTCTGAGTTTTTAAAGAAGCTTAAAAAGCTCGATATTAACAAAAGATTATTCAATCATATACGATTAGCTTTGTCGGAAGCCTTGATGAATGCCTTTGAACATGGTAATAAAAAGAATAAGGATAAGTATATTTACTTAAAGGGTAAAGTTACGGATATGAAAATAGAACTATCTGTTATTGATGAGGGGACAGGATTTGATTTCGATAAACTAGAGTTTTATGAGAACCAACAAGATATAAACCATAGAGGTCGTGGGATTATAGCTATGATGGCCTGTATGGATAATGTTAAGTTTAATGAAAAAGGTAATACTCTTACTTTTACAAAGTATATAATATAAAGAAGGAGCGGGGTTATGAATGAAATAGTAAAAGAAAGCAAAGGTGATATAGTTATTCTCAATATAGCAGGAGATATCGAGTTTGATGATTCTATTCAGCTTAATGAGACTTTTAGTCAGTCAATAGCTGATGGTAACGCCAAAGTAGTTCTTAACCTAAAAGAATGTAATTATATAGATAGTTCTGGGCTTGGGGCTTTAGTTGAGGGACTAAAGACAACCCAGAAAGCAAATGGTGATCTTCGTTTAGCAAATCTTAATGAAGACTTTAAGGAAATACTTATGATGACAAGAATTATTAAGTATTTTCAGACATTCGATAATGTGGATTCTGCTGTAAGTAGTTTCTAGTCATTTAAAAGGACTAACTGGGGGAAATAATGAAATCATTAGACGAGGCATTAGTTGATGCTGGTCTTCTTACTGTAAAACAGCTACAAGATGTTTATCAGCAGATGTCTATCCAAAACGAAACTCTTATTCGAGTATTGATTGGTAATGATTATCTAGATGAGACACAGCTTGCAATGTTCTTGGCAAAATTTTTAGATATTCCTTTTGTAAGCATTGAAAATAGAAAGACCGACAGGTCAATAATAAACGTTCTTCCTGAAAAATTAATTAGAAAGCATTTAGTCTTTCCAATGTTCAAAGTATTGGATTCACTTGTCTTGGCAATGCTAGATCCCTTGAACAAAGAAGTGTTAGATGAAGTATCATCTTATACAGGGTTAAGGGTAGAAGCAGTTGTTGTTACTTATTCAGAGATAGAAGCTGTTATCAATAGATGGTTTGGAGCAAATACTACCATCAAGGATTTGATTGATAGTTATAGTGATTCCGATGTTTCACTTGCCTTCTTAGAAGATCATGCTGTTTTTAGTGAGAAGCAAGACTTGGGACCAGTTAACAAATTAGCCCATTTGATTATAACAACAGCGATAAAAGATAATGCATCAGATATTCACCTTGAGTCTAAGGATAATGGAATGGATGTACGATTTAGGCTGGATGGTGTTCTTCATAAGAAGTGGTCATTGCCAATGAATCTTAGTCAGCCACTTATTTCTAGTATCAAGATTTTGGCGAAGATGGATATTGTAGAGAAGAGATTACCACTTGATGGTAGCTTTCGTATTCAGGCAGATAAAAGATTGATTGATATACGTGTATCTAGCTATCCGTTGTTATATGGAGAAAAGCTGGTTCTAAGATTGTTAGATCAAGATAATATGGTGTTTGATTTAGAGAAACTAGGCATGGGCTATGACATGTACATGAAGATGCGTTCAATGATTCAAAATAATTATGGAATTTTTTTGGTAACAGGACCAACTGGTAGCGGAAAGACAACAACCTTATATTCAGTATTAAACGAAATAAAGAGTATAGATAGAAATATCGTTACTATCGAAGATCCTGTTGAGTATCATATAGATTTGATTAATCAGAGTCAGATAAATCCTAAATGTGGACTTACTTTTGCAAGAGGTCTTAGATCAATATTGAGACAAGATCCTGATGTAATATTAATAGGTGAGATTAGAGACAAAGAAACAGCCGAGATAGCTTTTCAAGCTGCGCTTACAGGTCATTTAGTATTAACTACACTTCATACAAATGATACAGCTTCATCTATTGCTAGGTTAATTGATATGGGAGTAGAACCTTATCTTATATCATCAGTAATGATAGGTGTTTTGTCGCAGCGATTAGTGCGAAATGTATGTCCTAAATGTAAAGACATGTATGTGCCAAATCAAGAGTTAATTGATTGGGGCAGTCTTAGTGTTGATGATATTTTTATAAAGGGTAAGGGTTGTAGTAATTGTAGAAGTACTGGCTATAAAGGACGAACAGGTCTTTTTGAATTATTAAGTGTTGATGATGATCTAAAGCAAATGATTAATGGTTCAAAATTTTCAGAATTAGATATTAGAAAATATCAGCAATCTATTAACTCTCTGTTTTTAAAGGACGATGGTATCGGTAAGGTACGACAGCAGATAACAACAATAGAAGAGGTTGCAAGAGTTGTTAGGTGATCAAGATCTAATATATTTTTTTAGACAGCTTCAATATTTATTAAATAGTGGTATATCTTTATATCCAAGTATTAAATTAATCCATTCAGATAATGATAATCATAAAACAAAAAAAGTTATAACCGATATAGTTCTTAGTTTGCGCGAGGGTGATAGTTTTTCCAAAGTTCTTGCTGAAAAAGTTAAAGTAGGGGTGTTTATAACTAATATTATAAGAGTTGGAGAGCATGAAGGAACCTTGAACGATGCTGTTGAGAAAGTGATAGATTATTTAGAAAGAAAACAGGAATTAAAAAGAAAAGTAATGAATGCATTTAGTTATCCATTGCTACTTACTGTAGTAGGTCTTGCTATTTTGTTGTGGATTAACATTCAAATAATTCCAAATTTTCAAGAAGTGTATGCCCAAGCTGAGGTTCAGCTGCCTCTCCCAACAAGAATAATGTTTTTCACTCATAATTTCTTTATGGCATATTGGTTCCATTTGTTAGTAACTATAGCAGCATCTGTTTTGCTAGTTGTTATTTTCTTTAAAGAAGGGCTGAAAATGTATATAGCTAAAACGTTGTATGTATTACCAATAGCAGGAAAGATTTATTATTATTTTTCAATGCTTATTTTCCTTTCAAACTTTGGGACTTTGCACAATTCAGGAATATCAGTGATAAAGGCTATCAAGCTAAGCGTGGATTCTGTTAATAATATTTTCTTTAAAACTAGCCTAACTCCAATCTTTAATAAGATATTAGAGGGCATGAAGGTCTCAAAAGCTTTGGAAGAGACAGATTTTTTTCCTAATATGGTTATTCAAATGATTAGTACTGGTGAAGAGTCTGCAGCCTTAGGTGATGTTTCACTAAAGGTTTCAGAACATTTAGATCAGGAGATGGATATGCTAATTAGTAGGCTTATTAGCTTGATTGGCCCTGTGTCTCTTATTTTGATAGGGATCTTTGTTGCTTTTGTTAGTATGTCATTTCTATTGCCTCTATTTAGAATGACAGCCGTTATCCATGGTTAATAAACCGAATTCAAAACAAGGGTATTTGTTATTAGAAGTATTAATAGTTCTATTTGTGCTCTCGATAGTAGTGCTTCCTTGGCTTAGTTTTATAAGAGCTATTCAGTTTGATTCTGGGAAAGAGAGATTATCGGATTTTTTTGCTACAAAGAAAGTATTCCTAAAAGCTTTTCATAGAGAAATAGAAGATGGGCAGTATACGGGCGAAGAACGAGATTTTCTGATCATTAGAGATGATGGGGCGTTGTTTGTCAGGTTAATGGAAGACGGCTTCATTAAAGAGGAAATAACGGGGGTTTCTAAGTGAAGAAAGGTGTGACATTGATAGAAACACTTATTGTTCTAGTGATTGCTTCACTGATAATGCCATTTCTATTTAGAATGATAACGATTTCTTTTAATGTTACTCAGTCAGAATTAGCTAACAGAGCAAATCTAAATAAAGACTTATCGTTTGTGTTAGAAAAAGATCGAGAATTTATTAATAAAGGCCATGGCAATGTCTCTGTAGTGGTTAGTGGACAAATAATTGAAGAGTTAGTATTAATAGGTGAATAAATGAAAAAAGGTTATTTAACAATATATATGCTTATAGTACTTTTCATGTTAGGAATAACAGGGCTATTGCTACGCAGTGTTTGGATATCCAAACAAGCAATGGTAGAAGATTTCATTCAGCAAGATAAACAGCTAATCATTGAATATACTGAGTCATTTCCTAAGAACTTATAAAAGAAAAGTTACTGCGATATAATGATTTTGCAAAATAGTAAGGGGTAGTTTATATGAAAAGAGTATTTTTAGTTATATTAATGACAGTATTAATGAGTTGTGTTTGGGCAGAGAGCGTGACAAAGACTGTAGTCGAGACATTGGTGAAATCTACAACAAGTTGGGATGGAAGTAGTTTGCCAGTATATAATGAAGGCACTCCAGAGATAACAATATTAAAGATTACTATTCCTCCAAAGACAAAGCTTGTGCTACATGAGCATCCTGTTATTAATGCTGGAGTAATGATTAGTGGCGAACTAACTGTAACTACAGAAGAAAATAAAGTGTTGCACCTTAAAGAGGGAGAGGCTTTAGTTGAGGTAGTAGATAAATGGCATTATGGTGAGAATAAGGGCGATGAGCCAGCTGTGATAATTGTATTTTATGCTGGAGTTAAAGATACTCCGATAACAATTAAAGAAAAATAATTTGTCCGATTGGTTTTTATATCTTATTCGTTGCAAAGACAATAGCTTATACACTGGGATAACTACCGATGTTTATCGTAGATTTTTAGAGCATCAAAATGATCCAATAAAAGGTGCCAAATATTTGAGAGGTAAGGGGCCATTGCACTTGGTTTTTTATAAACAAGTTGGCACTAAGAGTGAGGCATCCAAAGAAGAGTATAGAATAAAGAAACTACCTAAAGATCAGAAGGAACTATTGGTTAATAGTTTTTCTAAGTAGAATTACATCAACGCCGATGAACTCTATTTCAGCATTCCATTGTTTTGCTAACCATTCAAAAGTTATTTTAGAAAAGAAACACACATGAGTATCGTCGTTTTTGTAATGCCATTTTTTAAAGTTCTTTGTGCCACTAGATAACTTAGTCATTAGACCAAGAGTAGAACCTGGTTTTAGTATAGACCATAACTTATCGAGAACTTCTTTAGGTTTGTGGAGGTGCTCAACTACTTCGGTAGCAGTGATAAAGTCATATTTTTTTTCTAATACTGAGGGGTTATTCTCATAAAAGTGGTCATATATTTTCATTTTATGGCCTGCTTCTTTAAACATTACTGATAAAGTAGGGCCCGGTCCAGAGCCGAAGTCTAGTCCCAGGTCTTTAGCCTTGATGCGTTCAATCATTGGGTTGAATAATTTGGACAGGAATGTCCTATAGTTATGGTCATTAGAATTGTTTTCATGCATATCATATCGAGATTTTTCGTCTTCAGCTGAAAGAAAAAACTCAGAAGGAACAAAGATGAGTTGGCAATTTGGACAAAGAAGATAAGTTCTTATCTTATCTCCAAAAAATTGACGGCAATTTTGAGTGCCACATATTGGACATATATTTTTTGACATGAGATTACTATACAGTAGTATCAGATACTAGTCATTAGTAATAATCCTTGCCTAAAACAACTATACTCTGGAATAATTCAACACATGGATAACAAGCATTTTAGAGAAATTATTATTAAATCTACAGGAGCAACAGATCTATATGAGATAGGCAAAATACAATCTTTGTGGAGTGGCTATGGTTCTATTATTAGGTATGGATTAAAAGGTAGCAAGCTAAAGTCTGTAGTAGTAAAATATGTTCAACTTACAAACCAAGAGCATCCAAGAGGGTGGAATACAGATAGATCACATAATCGAAAATTACGTTCCTACGAGGTTGAGACTGCTTGGTATAGAGATTGGTCTAGTAGGTGTGATGAATCATGCTATGTGCCACATTGCTATGCTTTAGAAGCCAAAGATGGTGAAGTTCTAATGGTCCTGGAAGATTTAGACAGTAGCGGATATGGTAAGCGACTAAGCTCAGTATCTTGGAATGAGATTGCTCTGGGCTTAAGCTGGTTGGCAAATTTTCATGCAAAATATATGCAAGAAAGACCAACGGGACTATGGAAAGTTGGCACTTACTGGCATTTAGCGACAAGACCTGATGAATTAAAGGTATTGGATGATAAAGCTTTGAAAAAAGCTGCACATGAAGTAGATAAGATTCTAAATCAGAGTAAATATAAAACTTTTGTACATGGTGATGCTAAGTTGGCTAATTTTTGTTTCTCACATGATAAGAAAAGAATATCAGCAGTAGACTTCCAATATGTTGGTGGTGGCTGCGGCATGAAAGATATCGCTTATTTTATCGGAAGTTGTCTTTATGAAAACGAATGTGAAGCAATGGAAGTTAAGGTTTTAGATTATTATTTTGCAGAGCTTAAATCAGCTGTGCTTAGAAACGAAAAGAATATAGATGTTGGAGAATTAGAAGAAGAGTGGAGAATGCTTTTCCCTGTGGCTTGGACTGATTTCCATAGATTTATAAAAGGTTGGAGTCCGGGTCATTGGAAAATTAATAGCTATAGTGAACGTATCGCTAAGGAAATTATTAGATCGTTATGAAGCTCACTACAAAAGATTTGAAAGTGCTACATAATATAGCAATTACAGCTGCTGAAGCTGCTGGCTTGTATATAGCAAGCAAATCAAAGGAAGATTTTGTTGTTAACAGTAAAGAAGGTGGAAATACTCTTGCGTCTCAGGTTGTGACAGAAGTAGATTTGCTAAGCCAAGAGTTAATACTTAAATTTATAGAGCCTACAATTTATCAATATGATTTAGGATTGCTTGCAGAAGAGAGTGAAGATGATGGGAGTAGGTTTAAGAAAGATTATTTCTGGTGTATAGATCCGTTAGATGGAACATTAGCATTCACCAAGAGGAAACCAGGTTATGCTGTTTCAATATCACTAATCTCAAAATCTGGAGAATCTGTAATTGGTGTAGTATTCGATCCAATAATAAATAATATGTATCATGCCTATAAAGGTAGTGGATTGTTTAAAAATGAACATGCCTGGACGCCAAGAGTTAGAGATACAGAGATTGTTATTAATCAAGGTGGCGCTGTTATGAATGCTTGTTGGGTTTTGGATAATACTCCTGCTGTTTTTTATAAAAAACCAAAGCCACAAAAGGGTGGCGGTTGCCTTTGGGATTATGGTGCTACAGCTTGTTTGTTTAAAGAAGCAGGGTTTATTGCTTCCGATATCCATGGCAATAATTTAGAGCTAAACAGAAAAGAATCTGTATATATGAACCATAGTGGAGTACTTTTTTCTTCTAGTAGCAAATCTTATAAAGAGCTAGCTTCCACTTACCTTTAATATTATTTCTGAAAAAATGTTTAAAAATCATAATTTGGTGGAATACTAAATATAGATACATAAAGAGGTGCGTTTATGAATAATAAAATAGTTTCTATTCCAGAAGGAAAAGTAGACCGTAAAGGTATATTGAAAATAGTTAACTCTGCTTACAATGCAAGTGTTGATATGTTAAAAGGAATCGGTTTTAGAGGGTCAGGAGTTTCTTCTGCAAAAATTAATGAGCTTACTGCTAAGTTTAATTCAAGAGGAAGGGTTGCCTTAACAGCTGAAGATAAGGCTGTTGTAAGAAAAGTGTTGTTACAAATTGCAGCCGGTATGTATTCTGTAAATGAAAAACAAGTACAATATTTTAATTTTACTGTAGGCTTATTAAACAATTCTAGTTCTCAAAATTTTGAGATTGCAGTAGCTTTAATGAAAGAAGAAGGTATTTTGCCTTTATTTTATGAGTGGGCAATTGATAATCAAGAGAATGTAACAAAAGCAACAATTGATATTTTGCGAGAAAACTTGAGTTCCGAGGGACTTGTAATCGCTTCTAGAAAAGCAATTTTCCGTGTCATTAATAATGATGATGTAAAAGATAGTTTTCCAGCTTTGAGGCAGACTATGTTGAAGACTGCGGAACCTAATTTCTTATTGAGCATATATGATGGTTCGAGAGTGTTAGGAGAGAGTCGTTTTTCTTCAAAATTATATAGGTTAAGAGAGAGTTTATTTTTAAGTATAGCCAATGATACATGGTGGGGAGCTCAGGCGAATGAAGTGTTCAAAGAGTTCTTTGTTGGAGTTTTTAATAAAGCTCCAGAAGCTGAGATTTTTAGAAATATATCTCCATTAAATGTTCATAATCAGCCAAGATGTGCGTTAGAAGAGCTAGCTACATTGGCACCAGATGTATTTGTAAAGATGTTAGCAAGATTAGCTGCAATCTTAGAGAAAAATTATGATATAAGATCAGGAGAGATTTCTGATGACTCTGCTTTACGGTTTGTAATAGCAGCAAATGCTTTGCTAAACTTATCAACAGATTACGTTTCAAATGGTGACCAAGTAACATTTAGAAAAAGTGATCACAGTAGGATTTTAAGAGTATTAAAAGATATCCAGTTTAGTAAGTTGGATGGTGATGGAAGTTTGTCTAAATATACTGTTGAGCTTAATGGAAGAAGTACTAGCTCAGAAATAATTGGGAAGGCAGATTCTGGCAATCAATATTATCTTAATGGACCAATGTTGTATAAAGACTCTGAGAGAGAGGAAACTTCTGGAAAGGCAATTTCATTGGATAGGTCTTTGACTAGACTTATATCTTACTTAGAATCTAAACTTTTTTAGAATGCCTTTTTGATACCAATAAGCTGCAATAATTAATGTAATTTGACGATATATTGTTGTGATGAACAGCAAGATAATTAGTTTTAGTCCATTTGACTATGTAGATAATCCTAAATATTCAACTGATGATGTATTAGCATCTATTGGTAATAATGGGTTATTGCTTGCTAGTGCAAATGACCTTGTTTTTAAATTTCCAAGTAGAGAGTATTCGTTTACACCACAAGAAGGGTATAACGGATTGCATATTACCAAAGGCAGGCAATTTGGTGTTACAGATGACCACTATGTTTCTGGTGGTATAAATATCCATAGCCATGATTTGCCTAATCCTAGGGCATCTAAACAAGATTTTTCTACTGCATATAAGTATAATCAGAGGTCAGGGATAATAAGCACTAAGGGCCTTACTGTTTATGCCGGAAGAGTTTTTCATCATGGACATTTGGACGCAAGAAGGCGTTTGTTGTATGGTTTGTTTTCATTAGCAACAGCAAAGCCACTTATAGAGATTGGTATTGCCCCTAAACCAGAAGAGTTGTTTAGAGAGGATATTGCTAGCGGTGTTACTAGCCTAGTAATAACTGCTGCTTTATTACTTGCATATTTAATATCAAGTGACAATTTAGCAAACAAATATCCTAAAGAAATAGTTATTCCTTGGAGCAGATTATTTGATAAATATGATGAGAGTACTTCAATGTTTGATATTGTAGAAGATATTCATAAAGCTGTGTTTGTTGATAAAAATATTAGTGATCTTTTTGATAAGAATTCTTATAAGTTGTTTTAATTGAGGAGGCAATAGCTATGTTTAACTAAAATATATCATCAAACTTTTTGTAGATTCCGCTATTTAGTTTTCTTGATTTATTTTCTAACATATCTACTCCAACTAATATGCATATAACTAATATAGAAACTACTATAGCTGTAGAAAGCTTTCCAATTGATATGCAAACTCCAATTGCTGCTAGCATCCAGATTGTAGCAGCTGAAGTAACTCCCATTACTGAACCATTTTTATTTAGCATTACTCCAGCACCAAGAAAACCTATTCCAGTAATTACTTGTCCAATTATTCGAGTAGGGTCTGATGCTTCCGTAACAACTGAAAAGGCAATGGATGTGAATAAATATGTTCCTAGGATAATTAATGCTGATGTACGAATTCCAACAGGTTTTCCTCTTAGTTGTCTTTCTAGGCCAATAATAAATGAGCAAAAGATTGCAGTTGCTATAGCCGACCAGTTTAAAGGTGATATGTTTAGAAACTCTGTGATTAAATGCATATTAGGATAATCTTCCTTTATATTTAAAATAAATGGCTGCCCCACAAGGACTCGAACCTCGAACGCCTGTACCAAAAACAGGTGTGTTACCATTACACCATGGGGCATTAAGTGGCGGAGAATGAGGGATTCGAACCCCCGGTACGTTACCATACAATAGTTTTCAAGACTACCGCCTTAAACCACTCGGCCAATTCTCCGCAAAAAAGTTGATTAATAAATTTTAATTACTGGCACATTATAGCACCACTCGGTTTACCCCTCGAAGCTCTTTGAGCGTAGTGGGGCCAATTCTCCGCAAATTATCAAAGATTGTCACAACAAAGTGTGAAATCTCTACTTGTCTATAAAAGACTGAACGTTATTCTACAATTAAATTGCTAATTTTTGAAGTAGGGTTTTACGACTTCTTCATTTTTCGATGTATAGTTAGTCAAATAAGCATAACTACAGACCTTTGAACCTTCTTTAATTACACAGTTTCCCTTTAAATGAACAAATGGTTCAATTATTACATCTTTTTCAATTTCTACCTCTGGTTCAATGAACGTGCTTTCTGGTCCAAGCAGCGTCACACCATTGGATAAATGCTTGTTTTTGGTTGAATTATATATATAATTCGCAATATTAGCGATGTCATGTCTAGAATTAATGCCTCTAAGTAAATCATATTCTGGAAAAAGGTAAGGGTGGATGCTTAAATGTTCTTTGTTGCCTATTTTAATTATGTCTGTAAGATAATATTCATTTTGAGTATTATTTGGCTCTAGTTTTTTTAGCAGTTCAAAAAGCAACTTAGTTTTTACTAAATATATCCCAGAGTTAATTTCACTAATTTTCTTCTCTTCAGCATTGGTATCTTTTTCTTCAACTATTCCTAGTAATCTATTCTTGCTTTTATCTCGAATGATTCTTCCATATCCAGTAGCTTCATCTATTTCGGTTGTTAGTACTGTAATGTCTGATTTTTGGTCATTATGAAAATCAATAAAGTTTTTAATCATATCATTGCTTACTAATGGAACATCTCCAGCAAGTATTAATGTCGACTCATTGTTCATGTTAATTGCAGATTCAACTTGTGCTACTGCATGTCCAGTTCCAAGTTGTTTTCTTTGCCATACAAATTGAGAAGCAGGGTATTTGTTAGAAATAATTTCCTGAACTTCTTCACCTTTGTGACCAATTATAAAATATGTATCCTTTTCAGATATCTGATTAGATATGTTATCTAGCAGATGCATTATTATTGGCTTATTGATAAGCTCAACAATTACTTTACTGCTTTCAGTTTTCAATCGTGTGCCTTTGCCTGCGGCAAGTATTATAGTATTAAATGTCATGATATCTCCTTGTTATTTGTACATTAATTCAAGAACAGCTTTTTGAGCCCATAGACGGTTTTCTGCTTGGTCAAAAACAACTGATTGTTTGCTATCGATAACGTCATTAGTTATTTCTTGTCCACGATGAGCTGGCAGACAATGCATTACAATCGCATCACTGTTAGCATTAGCCATTAGCGTGCTATTCACCTGAAAGTCCGAGAATATCTTTATTCGCTCTTCTGCCTCTTTTTCCATTCCCATTGATGTCCAAGTATCAGTATATAATACGTCAGCATTTTTAGCTGCCTCAATAGGGTCATTAGTTATTGTTATTTTTGATGTTGCAACTTCTTGTGCGCTAGCGATTACATCAGCATCAGGCTCGAACCCTTTGGGACATGCAATAGCAATCTCCATATCTGTTTTTGCTGCAAGAAGAAGTAGTGAGTTTGCTACATTAAACCCATCTCCAAGATATGTAACTTTTATTTTATCTTTTTTAATGTGTTCTTTGATTGTTAAATAATCAGCCATTGCTTGGCAAGGGTGATATTTGTCCGTTAAAGCATTAATAATTGGCACAGATGCATGCTCAGAAAGCTCTGTTACTGTTTCATGTGCAAATGTACGGATAATAATTCCATCAACATAGCGAGAAAGAGTCTTTGCAACATCATGTAAAGTTTCACGTCCACCTAAAGATGATTGATTTATATTTACTGGCTGACCACCTAATTGTGTAATAGCAACACTAAAAGATACAAAAGTACGAGTTGAAGGTTTTTCAAATATCATTGCAAATGATTTGTTATCAAGAGTGTTACGTTTTATTCCTGCTTTATGTTCTGCCTTAAGCTCTATAGCAGTATTTGTAATTGTTTCAATATCATTACTAGATAAGTCAGTTAAGCTTAAAAAATTATTTAAATTCATAATATATTCCTTATTTTTTGATCATTGTGCCAATACCATAATCGGTAAATAGCTCTAATAGTATCGAATGTGTTATTTCTCCACTAATAATATGTACATTGTTAACACCTTCGTTGATTGATTCTACACAAGATTTTATTTTTGGTAGCATTCCACCAGAGATGACTTTTTGTTCAATTAATGTGTCAACTTCAGAAGTTGTTATTTGTTTGATAACTTCATTATTCTTATCAAGAATACCCTCTACATTTGATAAGAAAACTAACTTTTCTGCCTTTATAGATTTTGCTATTTCAGCAGCAACATAATCAGCATTAATGTTTAGGCTGTCATTATTGTCATCAAAACCTACTGATGAAATAACTGGTATATATCCCTCCTTTATTGCAGCACGTACTGCATCGGGATTAATTTCGGTTACTTCCCCAGCAAAGCCAAGCTTTTCTTCATCAATTTTTCGTCCTTTTATTAAGCTACCGTCTTTACCGCTAAGTCCCATTGCTTTCCCGCCAGCTTGATTAATAAGGTTTACTATAGTTTTATTTACTTTGCCAGTAAGAACCATTTCAGTAACTTCCATTGCTTCTGCACTTGTTTTACGAATGCCATCAATGAACTCAGTTTCAATTTTTAGCTTATCAAGCCACTCTGTAATCTTTTTTCCGCCACCATGGACTACTACAGGGTTAATCCCTACAAACTTTAATAGTACAACGTCTGTAGCTACTGCTTTTTGTAGTGCTTCGTTGTCCATTGCAGCACCGCCATATTTTAATACAATTGTTTTGCCAGAAAACTGTTGTATGTAAGGTAATGCTTCTAATAATATTTTTGCTTTTTCTATATATGTATCAATCATTGTTTATCTCCAATGACTATATTTTATTATCTTTTAAGGGGGAGAACAAGCAGTTATGCTTAAACCATGATATAAAGTGACTTATTGTCTTTCTTTTGTTTCCCAAATCTAAAGGGATTTAGTCTTAAACTAGTGATTCTTTCAGGAGTTTTAAAGAACCTCAATATCTCGTCTCTGGTTTCAGGTGGAAGCTCATCATAATGACGCATCATCTCATTGATTCTATATGATAGAGCCATATGTCTTGTATTTTTATCCATCATTATGCTGCTCCAATTAGTCCTAAAAGTTCTTCATAAGACTCAAGCACGTCTTCAGCTGTTTCCTGGTCAAGGAACTCAAGTTGTTGTCTTAAGTCCATTATATTTTTTACGAAATCTTGTGCATCATCTGCTAGCCCATCAATATCTGCTTCATTTTCTAGTGCTAATTCTTCAGAGAAAGATAAATGTTTTTCAAGCTTTTTATATTTTTCCGCTAAAGCCTGTTGTAGCTCAGGAGATACTACTAGTCCCATGGCCACAACGTTTTGGATAAAGCTGAGTAAGTTTGCTGTTCCTTTTGTGCTTTGAGAAGATTGAGATAAATATGAATCAATCATTTTTTCTAGCACATCACCTTTTTTATTGAAAGAATTCAAAGCCTCTTTCATTTTTCCTTCTTTTAATAACCCGACTAAGTTTGATGCTAAAAGTTGCGCCTCTGGAGAAGTTGTTTCTATTTTTGGAGCATTGTTCATGTTTGTAGTAAAACTCTCAGAAGTTTTTGCTTGTTGGTTAAGCATTTTATTCATTTGAGCAGGAAGTCTAGGTGCTTCTTCTTTTAGAACCTCCACCTCATGGCTCTGCAATATGCTTTCTATATTCTCTATATTTTTAGAACTATTTGAGTTGAAAGCATTTTTTACAAATTGTTTTACTGTTAATTGTTTGGATAGGAGTTGCTTTGTGTTAGCAGACAGGTCCTCTTTGCTGATGTTTAGCTTTTCTCCATCAAGATAGCTTTTCATGTCTTTATTTACTTGTTGTTCAGTAGATGGCGAGTGTTGTTTTACTGTGTTGTTTGAATTGTTAATTGATAGATTACTAAGCATTAAATCCCCCTATGTATTATCTTTTACCCGTTTTATATCTTTTTAAACACATTTATTTATAGACTATAAATGGGGAGATGCGCTTTACGTAAAACGATTACATGTTAAAATAAACTCTATTATGAAAGCAAATAAAAATATATTAGACGTAAAGCCATATGTCCCGGGCAAACCAATAGAGGAAGTTCAGCGAGAGTTAGGTCTTGATAGAGTAGTAAAGCTTGCAAGTAACGAAAATAATTTAGGTGTTCCTGCAAGAGTTATAGAAAAAGTGAAGAATAATGTTCAGGATATTTTCTTATATCCTGATGGCACATGTTTTAAGTTACGAAACAAATTAGCAGATAAATTAGGAGTTAATCCTGACCAGTTAATATTCGGTAATGGTTCAGATGAATTATTACAGATTATTGCCTTGGCATATTTAGGTGAAGATAAAGCAACATTAACATCAGAGGGTACTTTTTCAGAATATGCATTCGTTGCTCAGTTGTTAAATTCTCCAAAAGTAGTCGTTCCATTGAAAGACTATGCATTTGATTTGGATGGTTTTGTTAAGGCATTAAGTGATGATATAAGTGTTATCTTTTTATGCAACCCTAATAACCCTACTGGAACATATTTTAACGCTAAACAATTAGAGGAATTTTTGAATAAAGTTTCTTCTGAAACACTTGTAGTAATTGATGAAGCGTATTATGAATATGCTTATGGAGATGATTATCCAGAGAGTGTAGAGCTGCTAGATAAGTATCCTAATATCATTGTTTTAAGAACGTTTTCAAAACTTTATTCTTTAGCAGGTTGTAGGATAGGTTATGGTATCGCTTCTAAAGAAATTGTAGATGTTCTTAATAGAGCGAGACAGCCATTTAACGTAAACCTACTTGCACAAGAATGTGCATTAGCTGTTCTCGATGAGGAAGAGTGGATAGATGAAGTTCGTAATAAAAATGAAGAACAAAAACAATGTTTGTATGCTGAATTAGAAAAATTAGGCGTTAAATATTTACCGACTAAGGCTAACTTTATATTTTTAAATATAGAAAAAGATGCAATGGAAATATTCCAAGCTTTAATGAAAAAGGGTGTTATTATTCGACCAATGGTTGGTTTTGGGTTTCCTGAATCTATTAGGGTTACGATTGGCCTTCCTGAAGAGAATAAGTTTTTCATTCAGTGTCTTAAAGAAGTTCTTTAATAAAACGCTCCTGTAGCTCAGTTGGTAGAGCGCAGCCATGGTAAGGCTGAGGTCCCCAGTTCAAATCTGGGCGGGAGCTCCATTTTATAGTTAGGAATAATTGCCATGTTAAAACATATCGAATCAGCAAAAAAATCTCCAATATACACTTATTTATTTATTCTTGTATTGGTTAGTGTTGTGGGCCTTCAAGGTTGGCGAACCCTTTTTAACAACTACGCTGTAGATGTTATCGGCGTGACTGGTTTTCAAATAGGCTTAGCTCAATTAATTAGAGAAATTCCTGGCTTTATGGCAATGTTAGTTGTTTATGTATTGTTGATTGTTAAAGAACATCGGCTTGCAGCTATTTCAATTTTCTTATTAGGCATAGGGGTGGCAATTTCTGGAGCAGTGACTACATTCTCGTGGTTGTTGTTTTCAATATTTATTATGTCGTTAGGGTTTCATTATTTTGAAACGATTAATCAATCATTAACATTACAATACTTTACTACAGAAGAAGCTCCTCATGTTTTTGCTAGATTTAAAAAATATGGTGCTTTAACAAATATTATAACTGGCTTGGTTGTTTGGATGTTGGCAATGGTTTTTACTATTCAGCAAAACTTTATGATACTTGGAGTTTTTGTCTCAATAGTCGGCGTATTAGCTTTAATATTTGATCCAATAAAAAAAGATGCTGTGAAAAGTCAAAAGAGAAAATTTATTTTTAGAAAGAAGTATTGGTTATATTATGTTATAAATTTATTCGCAGGAGCTAGGAGGCAAATATTTGTTGTTTTTGCTGTATTTCTTTTAGTACAGAAATATCAATTTTCTGTGCAAGATGTAAGTATCCTATTTATATTAAATAATATAATAGCGTACTTTATAATGCCAAAATTAGGAAAAGCAATTAGTCGTTTTGGGGAAAAGAAAGTGCTTTCTTTGGAGTATTTTAGTTTGTTTTTTATATTTTTAGGCTATGCTTTTATTCCTAATAAATATGTCATTGCATTGTTATATGTATTAGATCATATCTTTTTTGGATTTGCTATTGCTATTAAGACCTATTTCCAGAAAACAGCAGATAAAGAAGATATCGCATCTTCTGTTGCAGTGAGTTTTACTATAAACCATACTGCTGCTTTGTTTATACCGATAATTGGGGGAGCACTTTGGATGTTGCATTGGCAGCTTCCTTTTATTATTGGAGCAGTGCTTTCTTTAGTATCTTTGTTTTTTATAAGTAAGATACAAGTTTAATTTATCGAAGTCTCAATAGTTATATTTTAATTGAATGTCTTTAGCCATAAGTAATCCTTTAACAAAACACATTAATGCCTTATAGTTAAATAAAGCATTAATTGAATTAAGTTTGATGATTATTTTATGAAATTAAATAATAGGCAACTTAAAATCAGAGATAGAAATTGTGTAAAGTAAGATTAAAGATGATATCTTTATTAATTATTTTAAAAAATCAATACTCGAAAGAATCAAAATCTTTTTTCTATCGTTCACTTCAATTTTAATAAGCATTGTTAATATTAATCTTAAATTCAAATAGATAAAGGATATATATATGTATACAAAAAAACAAAAACAAATATCAAAGGAGATAGATTCTTCTGCAATTCATGAAGAAAATTGGCATGATTGGAAATGGCAACTAAAACATTCAATAAGAAGCCTTGATAGCTTTTTGTCGCTCTCAGGAATTAAGTTTTCAAAGTCAAAAAAAGAAAAAATAATAGAGACTATTAACGCTTTTCCGTTATCTATAACTCCCTATTATTTTTCATTAATTGATTTTTCTGATTATGAGAATGATCCAGTGTTTAGACAATCATTTCCATCTCCTAAGGAGCTTATTGAAGAGCCTGAAGATATGGAAGATCCATTATTTGAAGATGGTGATAATCCAACTCCGCTTGTTACTCATAGATATCCTGACAGAGTTTTATTGCATGTAACAAACATGTGTTCTATGTATTGCAGACACTGTACCAGAAAAAGAAAGGTAGGAGATCATGATAATCTACCTGATAAAAAAGAAATACTGGCAGGAATAGAATATATTAAAAAGACAAAGGAAATCAGAGATGTATTAATTTCAGGTGGGGACCCTTTAATGTTTTCTGATGAATTTTTAGAATGGATTCTAGCCGAAATTAGTAAGATTGAACATGTGGAAGTTATTAGAATCGGAACTAGAATGCCAGTTGTTCTTCCATTTAGGATAACAGATAACTTGGTAAATATTTTTAAAAAACATAAAAACCTTTGGATTAATACGCATTTTAATCATCCTAGAGAATTAACTAATTCATCAAAATTTGCGTTAAGTAAACTTGCTGATGCTGGAATACCTCTTGGGAATCAATCGGTTTTGTTAGCTGGAGTGAACGATTGTCCAAGAATAATGAAAAACTTGGTGCATAAATTAGTTAAAAATAGAGTGCGACCTTATTACTTATATCAATGTGACCTTTCAAAGGGGTTAGCACACTTTAGAACACCCGTAGGTAAAGGTATTGAGATAATGGAGAATTTAATAGGGCATACTAGTGGGTTTGCAGTTCCTACCTACGTTATTGATGCTCCTGGTGGAGGAGGTAAAATACCGGTTCTTCCAACTTATTTAATATCATATTCAACGAACAAGGTAGTATTAAGAAATTATGAAGGAGTAATTTCTACATATAAGGAGCCTGATTCATATCAATCTTCTTTTTGTGATAGAAATTGTGAAAAATGCGATTTACAATTAAATCTAGAAGGTGCAGTAGAAGAAAAATCTGATGGAATTTCTCAACTACTTGCTGACTCTAATGAAGATATTTCTCTAGTCCCAACAACTAATAAAAGGCTTAAAAGACGGAAAAAGCATGAATAATGAAGAAAAAGAGTATGATAAAAAAGAAATTATAGGTAAATCAGTATTTTATCATGGCAGCCACAATGATAGAGTTTATATATCTAGCTTAAAAGCGGAAGATACGACAGCATTGTTAGAAAAAATAGATATTTTAACTAATAAAAATTTATACTCCAAAGTTATTGCAAAAGTGCCTCAAAATATTAAGGAAATATTCGAATTGCATAACTATGTTGAAGAGGCTGCTATCCCAAGCTTCATTAATGGAGTTGAAGATGTTTTTTTTATGAGCAAATATGTAGATCCCAAAAGAAAAACTATTTTTGAAGAAGTAAATAATGAAATTAAGCATATTTTAAAAATATGTGAAGAGAGTAATGATACTGCTGAAAATAATACAAAGTGTGAAATACTACGATTAGATAAAGAAAAACTTAAAGATTTAGCAGGCTTATATAAAAAAGTTTTTATAAGCTATCCTTTTCCAATTTTTGATATAGATTATTTAGAAAAAACTATGGATTATGTATATTATTATGGAATTTACCAAAATGGTAATCTAGTATCAGCAGCTTCTTCTGAAATTGATTTTGAAAATAAAAATGCCGAAATGACAGATTTCGCAACTGATCCAAAATTTAGAGGCAAAGGATATGCTTCTCTATTACTTACAAAAATGGAATGCGATATGGAGTCAAATGGAATAAAGACTTTATATACCATTGCAAGGGCAATATCTCCAGGGATGAATATTGTTTTTTCGAAAAGAAACTATAATTATGCAGGCACTTTGCCAAACAATACTAACATTAGTGGCAATATTGAATGTATGAATATATGGTATAAAAATATTTAATTCATTAAAATTAAAAAGGCCTGCATTATGCAGGCCTTTTTGCTAATTATTTGATTTGAGCTTCGTTTACACTGAGTCTCTCGAAGTGTTGAGACTAGCCCATAATTACTTCAACAGAATGTTCTTTTCCATCAGTAAAGATTGGAGAAATATTTCCTGCTATTTCGTTACCATCTACTTTAAGTAATTTTACCCCTTTAGAAACATTGCTAGGATTCTTTACAACGATGTTGTAAGTAGTGCCTCTAAATTTTCTAGTAGCTTTAAATCCATCCCAAGATTTAGGAATACAAGGATTAATCTGTAGTCCTGTGTGCGTTGGCATTATCCCACAAATGTATTTTGTAGCTGCTTGGTAAGTCCACGAGGAGGTACCAGATAACCAGCTGTTTCTGCCTAGTCCAAATTGAGGATGTTCGTCTCCAAGGATATTTTGAGGGTAAGAGTATGGTTCGCACTCGAAAACATCAATTATGTCGTTTTTAGCAGCAGGGTTGATTTGTTGATAATATTGGAAAGCTCTGTCACCATTTCCAACTAATGTTTCAGCAATCATTACCCATGGATTAGAGTGAAGGAAGATTCCTCCATTTTCCTTTGCTCCAGGAGGGTATGTGGATACTCCACCAATTCTCCAGTCGAAACCATCATATCCAGGAGTACTTAGCTTAATACCATTTGCTGTGTTTAAGTGTTTGTTTACAGAGTTAAGTGCAGTTTTTGCTCTTTCTTCTGTAGCATAGCCAGAGAATACTGCCCAAGATTGTCCGTTAGTATAGATTTTTCCTTTTTCATTCTTAGAAGAACCTATTGGGGTACCATCTTCTTGGAAATATCTCATGTACCATTCGCCATCCCAACAATGTTCATTGTAGTTATCGCTCATTACTTTATAGTCATTTTTTAGTTCTGATTCTACTTCAGAGTTTTCCATGTATTTCATTAAGTCGAGCATTTCATTCACGGCACAACCATAAAGATTAGCATTGAACATGCTTTCTGCATTACCTCTTAGGTTTACCGTATCATTCCAGTCAGCAAAACCAAGTAATGGTAGTCCATGTTGCCCAGTATTATTTTTTGTGAAGTTTAGAGATCTTTCTAGGTGCTCGAGTACAGTTCCTTTTTCTCTTTCTTCTAAAGACTTTTCTTTATCATAAAAAGTTATTTCTTCGTTAAGGAAGTCGTAGTCTCCAGATTCCTTTAAATAAGCGGATACTGCTAGAACAATCCAAAGATTGTCATCACCATAATAATCATGGCCTTCTTCTTCTTCTCTAGAATCACCTTCATTAGCTTCCATAGTAAGAGGGAAGAATTGGTGCATAGCTGAACCATTTGGTCTTTGTACGCTAAGTAGCTTCTTTAATAATTCTTTTCCTTTGTCTGCCATGTTTGCAAATATACCCATTGAATCTTGAGAGCTGTCTCTAAACCCAATTCCTCTTGCTCCAAGACCTAGCTGATATAAAGATAGATATCTAGACCAGTTATATGTTGTATGGCACTGTCTTGGGTTATGAACGTTTACCATTGAGTTAAATGCTTCATCTGGAGTATCAATCTGTTGATAAGAAAAATAATCATTCCAGAATTCTTTGAGCTCTACGAAAGCTTTATCTACATTTGCTTCATTTCTAAATTTCTTTATAGTTGGCATTGCTGCAGCTAAGTTTTCTTGTTGTGTAAGCTGTGTGATGACTCTTACTGTTTGTCCTTTTTTAACTGTTCCCATTTTGTGTAGTAGGGCAGAAATATTATCGCCTCTTCTTGCTTCATGGTTTGAAAGAGATTCTTCTTGAAGTTCCAACGGGTCTCTCCAACTACCATATTCATTATCACCCAAGAATATTTTTCTATCTGTTTCGAATGAATCTACTTTGTAATTAGATGTATACATGTTTACAGAAGTGTCTCTTTTCATGAAAGCGTATTGCTTTAGAATTACAGTTCCTTCTTTTTCTTTTTCTGCATCAACTGTCATAGTTTGTGGGCACCAATCAGCGTTTGTGAATTGTTTTAATGCATCATAGTGAGTGTATTCAATAACTGGGATTATATCTAGCTCAACATCTTTATCGTTTAGATTTGTTACTTTAATGTCTCTTATTACTACTTCTTCATTAGATGGGACAAAGATTCTTACTTCTGTTCTGATTCCGTAGAATTCAGATATTATCGTTTGGTATGAACATCCTACATGTGATTCGAATAGATCGTATTTATCAAGAGTTGGAACAAAGAATGGAGAGAATACTTTGTATCGATTCTTTTCTTTAATTCTTATATATAGCGTTTCTCCTTTAAAGTCAGAAGATGGAAGTTGTGGGATGTACTTAACTATTCTATTAAGTGCTGGGTCTCCTTTGCAAATCAAAGATCCGCCAGTATGGTCGACAATCCCTCCAAAATTTAATGTGCCAACATAGTTAGTCCACTTTACTGGAGTTTTTGGGTTTGTTATTACATATTCCTTGTTTTCATCATCGAAATATCCGTACTTTGTCATTTTCTGCTCCTTGGTTTTATTTATAGTTTATTTCTTTACCAGCTAGGCTCAATACAAATTGCGCCAAATACTTTCTGTCCATCTTTTGCACCTTGATAGAATGCTTTGTTTGAAGCATATCTAATCTTAGCAAAAGTAAAGAACTTTGAAAGTGGTTTTATTTTTAAGATTGGCATGAAATATAGTGTTGAGAATACTGCCAATGCAATAAGTGATGTATTAGAAAGAATAGAAATCCATTCTATAGTATTAAATATTAATCTTAATATTGTGGAAAGAATTGCAACAATAAATGAGAATCTCATCATATGAAAGTTCCCAATATGAACAATGCCTTTTGTTCGTGAGGGTAGCATGAAGTGGATGTTCCCATATTGAATAAATATCTCTAAACCTTTTATTTTCGCATGTTTGTTTATTAGAAGGGGGTGCCCATATCCATATCCATAATATTGTTTCTTAAATTGTTCTAAGCTAACTCTATGCATATGGCTCACTATCGCTTCTTTTGAGAAGTATAGTTTATAGCCGGCATCCATTATTCTTAGAGAAAAGTCTACGTCTTCTCCAGTTGGCTGATCCCAAAAATCACCGCCTATTTTTTCAATAGCCTCTTTTCTAACAGCAAAGTTAGCTGTAGCAAAGAAAGGTGAATTGTCTCCACCATTTACTTCATGAGGAAGACCTTTTTTTATTGTAGGCATCATTCCTGATTTTGTTATTCCACATCTGCCTTTAGGGCTAAGAAAATTGGTTTGTTCACAGTACGATTCTGTTAAATTATCTGGCTCAACTCTTAGAGTTAGAACCTCGCCACCAACTCCACCAATCTCTGTATTAGTGAAAGGTTTAACCATTTCATAAATCCACTTAGTTGTTGGCGCACAGTCTCCATCCGTAAAAAGAACAAATTCTCCTTTTACTTCTTTGAGTGCTATATTTCTTGCATGACCAGGTGTTTTGCAGTTTTTCACTTGTACAAATTTCACCCATTTATTATTTTTTTGAAATTCTTTAATGATATCTACTGTTGAGTCTGTAGAGTCACCATCAGCCATTATTAACTCCATTTTTGTTCTTGGGTAGTCAATATTACTCATATATTCAAAAGTAGTCTTTAAGGTTCTTTCTGAATTTCTGACAGGGATAATTATCGACACAATTGGTTCGAAAATTTTATTAGCTGTTTTCTTTACTGCCATTTGGATACTCCTAGGACTATAGTGAATTTAAGCTTCGTATAGAGTAGGTGAAATCCGGAAAATCGTCAAGTAATTTATGTGTTTAGGCGAGTTCTGAGTGCTGATTGATGTTAATTGTCTTTATTGTATTTATTGATGAATTTTTTGCATATAGATTCGTTGTTTTTGAGTATCTTGGAGCCTCTAGTTATTTTGCAAAGGCTCATGTGATATTCTTTGGCAATGTCCCTTTGGCTTTTCCCAGCGTTCAATCCTTTTAAAACTTGCCATCTTAGAGCAACAGATTCACGTTCTTTATCTGTAAGTATTTCGCCTAAGAATTTTCTCATTTCATCCTTGTTTGTAATTTCAGTGAATGTGTTTAATAACTCGTTGTAAGTATCTTGCATAATATCCCCCGTTACTTTTAATAGTAACACATGGGGTAAAAAAAACCCACGCCTAAAAGCGTGGGTTTTTCTAGAAAACTTATTTCAAGTATACTGGTCTATGTTGATAGGAAGTGTGAAGTAAATCATGTGCCTTATGGCTATTTGGATGATCTAAATACTCTTCGTATACTTTTTGAATCATAGGATTTTGGTGAGACCTTCGGACTTCAGATTGTTGGTCATCTTTATAAATGCCCTCAGTTCTTTTTTGTCTTACAGCATTAGTAACTCCATATGGTTGGCCTCCGCCACCAATACATCCACCGGGACATGCCATTACTTCAACGAAATGCCAAGGAGTTTCTTCTCCTTTATCTTTGGCATCTTTGATTCGGTTGATAACAGATTTTACATTTGCTAATCCATGCGCAACAGCAACTCGTACCTTTGTTCCTTTGATATCAATCTCTGCTTCTTTTACACCTTTAAGTCCTCTTACAGGCGTAATGTCGATATCTTCTAGTTCTTCTTTTGTTATTAAGAAATATGCAGAACGAATTGCTGCTTCCATAACTCCACCAGTAACACCAAAGATTGTTCCTGCACCAGAATATTCACCCATAAGTGAATCTGCTTTATCTTCTGGTAGGTCATCAAAAATGATTCCTGAAGATTTAGTCATTCTAGCTAGTTCTCTTGTAGTTATAACTACATCAGTATCTTGGCAGCCACTACATGACATATTGTCATCTCTAGTTATTTCATACTTTTTAGCAGTACAAGGCATTACAGAAACCATAAAAATTTTATCTCTAGTTACGCCAAGTTTGTCAGCATAGTAAGTTTTTGAAAGTGCACTAAGCATTTGTTGAGGCGATTTTGCAGTAGAAAAATAATCTATCATACAAGGATAATATTTTTCTAAATAATCCACCCAACCAGGACAACATGATGTTATCAGTGGAAGGCTAGTGGGATTGTTAGTGAATTTATCTACAAATTCAGAACCTTCTTCCATAATAGTAAGGTCAGCTGAAAAGTTAGTATCAAATACAGCTTTAAACCCTAATCTCCTTAGTAATGAGTATATTTTATTTGTAACTATATCTCCAGATTCTCCGCCAAAAGCTTCACCAAATGCAACACGTACAGCAGGAGCAAATTGAACTATAGGAATTTTTTCTGGATCGTTGAGTCCAGCCCATACATCATCTACTTGGTCATTTTCAACAATAGCCCCAACAGGACAGTGAGCAGAACATTGTCCGCATTGTACACAAGGACTTTCACTTAATAGAAGGTCCCCGGCTGGTTTTACAATTGTATCCATTCCTCTACCAATGAATTCTAGTGCCCAAACGTCTTGTACTTCTTGGCATACTTGAACACATCGTCCACAGTTAATACATTTTTGAGGATCAAATATTAACGCTTTAGTAGAAGTATCTTTTGGGAAAGGTTTAAGAATTTTTTCATAATTAGCTTCTCTTATTCCAAATTCTTGAGCAAGAGTTTGCAACTCACAGTCACCGTTACGTTGACATTGCAAACAGTCATCTGGGTGATTAGAAAGAATTAGTTCTAAAGTAGTCTTTCTGATTTTGTATAGCTCATTGTCATGTGTTTTTACTTCCATGCCTTCACCACAAGCTGTAGCACACGCTCTAACTTTTTTATTCATTCCCTTAATCTTAACAATACAGAGGCCACAAGATGCTGTTGGTTTTAAGTCTTCGTGGTAGCAAAGTGTAGGAATCTTTACTTGAGCTGTTTTTGCAGCATCAAGGATGGAAGTTCCTTCTTTTACTTGAACCTCAATATCATTAATTTTTAAATTGATCATATTGTCTCCCATTTATTTCTCCTTTATTTCTTTATAACTGCATCGAATTTACAAGTCTCAAGACAAAGACCGCATTTGATGCATTCATCTTGATTAATAGTATGTGGTTTTCTTGCTTCGCCAGAAATACAATTTACAGGACATTTTCTTGCACAAGCTGTACAGCCTATACATTTGTCTTCAATGATCTCATAGCTAACAAGTTTTTTACATTTTCCAGCTACACATTTTTTTTCATTAATATGTTGCAGGTATTCTTCCTTGAAATATTTCAAAGTAGACATAACAGGATTACTTGCAGTTTGTCCAAGTCCACAAAGAGATGCATTTTTCATTGCTTCAGAAATATCTTCTAGACGTTTTATGTCTTCTAACGTTCCTTTACCTTCCGATATCTTTTCAAGGATGGTTAGTAGTTGTTTCCCGCCAATTCTACATGGAGAACATTTACCGCAAGATTCCTCGACTGAGAATTGTAAATAGAATTTTGTTACATCAATCATGCAGTCATCTTCATCCATTACAATAAGTCCACCAGAACCCATCATTGATCCGATTGCTATAAGATTGTCATAATCTATTGGTGTGTCTAAATATTCAGCTGGGATAACTCCACCAGATGGACCACCTGATTGAGCAGCCTTAAATTCCTTACCGTCAATGATTCCGCCGCCAATATCAAAAATAATTTCTCTAAGTGTAGTTCCCATTGGAACTTCAATAAGGCCAGAGTTGTTTACTTTACCAGTAAGAGCAAATACTTTAGTTCCTTTTGATTTTTCAGTACCAATTTTGCTAAACCATTCTCCACCCTTGTTGATGATTACTGGTATGTTTGCCAAAGATTCTACATTATTAATGACAGTGGGTTTTCCCCAAAGACCTTTTACTGCTGGGAATGGAGGTCTAGGAGTTGGCATTCCTCTGTTTCCTTCAATAGATTGTAGTAGTGCAGTTTCTTCTCCACATACAAATGCTCCAGCTCCAAGTCTGATTTCAATATCAAAGTTAAAATCTGTTCCTAAGATATTGTTTCCTAAAAGTCCATATGCTCTTGCTTGATCAATAGCAATATTTAATCTTTCAATTGCTAATGGGTATTCAGCTCTTATATAGATGTATCCCATTTGAGCACCAACAGTGTATCCAGCAATAGACATTGCTTCTAATACTGAGTGAGGGTCTCCCTCAAGTACGCTTCTGTCCATGTATGCTCCTGGATCTCCTTCGTCAGCATTACATACAATATATTTAATGTCAGATTCTGTTTTTTTTGTGAAATTCCATTTCATCCATGAAGGGAATCCTGCTCCACCACGACCTCTAAGGCCTGATGTCTTGATTTCTTCAAGAACCTCATCCTGACTCATAGTAGTCAATACTTTTTCAATAGCTGCGTATCCATCTCTTGCTATATATTCATCAATATTTTCTGGATCGATAACTCCACAGTTTCTAAGAACTACGCGGAATTGTTTTTGGTAGAAATCTATGTCATCTACATGAACTCTTCCAGTGTCCTCAGCTTTTTTGTATTCTAATCTTTCAATTGGTCTTCCTTTAATTAGATGTTCAGCTACGATTTCTTCTGCATCATCTGGTTTTACTTTTACATAGAATGTGTTTTCTGGAAGAATTTTTACAATTGGTCCTTGTTCACAAAAGCCAAAACAACCTGTTTTAACTACTTGAACGTCATGTTGCAAATTGTTATCTTTGATAGCTTTTTGGAGGTTTGTGAATATATCTCCAGATTTGCTAGATTCACAACCTGTACCACCACAGACTAATACATAATTTTTATATGTTGCCATTTTATATTTCCTTTCTACGTTTCGATGATGTCAATTGCCGGCTTATCTTGGATGTGGTTATCCAAAAGCTCTTTGCCAATAATATGTTTTTCAATAATCTCTTTTGCTGTATCTCCATCCACCTTGCCATAAACGACTGTAGGCATCCCTGGGACAATTATTTCTACAGTAGGTTCTACATCGCAAGCTCCAAGGCATCCAGTTTGTTTTACAACTACAGACGTTAGTCCCTTTGCATCAAGTTCTTTTACAAAAGAGGCTAGTGTTACTTTTGCTCCAGCTGCTATTCCGCAAGTCCCCATGCCAATTATTACTTGTGTTGAATGATCTTCGTTATTTCTTCTTGATAGCTCAGATTTCTTTGCTTCTCTAAGTTTTCTTAAATCGTCTAATGTTAGTTTTCCCATTGCTTCCTCCTTTATTTAATTATGTTTTCAGATACAAATTGATTAATAAGTTTAATAGCTTCTACTGTGTTAGCCATTCCACCTAGTGCTTCAAATATTTCTTTTTTTTCTAAACTAGCTTTTTTGCCATTAATATTTTCATTGATGATTATATTAAAGTCTCCAGGGTAGGTGATAAGCGTTGCGTATGTGTTTGCTTTATCGCCAATAGGAGGAGTGTCTAATTCGTTTTTGTTAAATGAGAACCAAAGTCTAGTGCCATTGCCTTCGCTAGAAGAGATTTCTATTTTTCCCTTAGCTTGTTCTATTGCCTGTGTGATAAAAGGAAGTCCCAGGCCAATAGTTCTTTTGTGTTTTTTCTTTTCTTGGTCAGAATAGAATGGGTCAATTGCTTTCTTAAGCTTGTCATCACTCATTCCTTTTCCATTATCTGTAATTGTTACTTTTATTTCTTTATCATTCTCAAGATAGTCTAGAACTATCATACTAGTATCAGCTTCGATTGAGTTATGCGTAAGGTCAGAAATATAATCACAAACAGAGTAGTGCATTTTAGCTGTATTTCCCCATTATTTCAGGAAGGTGGTCCTTAGTGACTTTTCCGAATACTTCACCATTAATTGCCATAACAGGAGCTAGTCCACAACAACCAATGCATCGAACAGCCTCCATTGAAAATTTTCCATCTACAGACATTCCGTTTATAGGAACATGATACTTGCTTTCTAAATCATCTATTAGGTCTTGTCCGCCTTTAAGGTAACATGCAGTCCCCATACAAACTTGTATTTGAAATTCTCCAGGTTTATCAAGTTTGAAGAATTGGTAAAAAGTAATTACGCCATATATTTTGGCAAGTGTTACGTCTATCAATTCTGTAATCTTGATTGCTGCCTTTCTCGGAATATAGCCAAACTCTTCTTGAACCTTATGTAGGATCATGATTAAGTTTCCTGGTTTCTCTTTCCATTTATTTATGAAATCTATGAGTTCTTGTGAAAATTGAATTTCTTCTGTCATTTTTACCTCCAGCTTTATCTATTTATATAAAAATTTTAGTTAAATAATTATGAGGTAAAATGGTTTTTATGGCAACAAATTAAATATAAACTGCATTTTTGTGTTTAAAGTGCAGTATCTGGGTATAATAATTTGAGTTAATGCTTAGTTTATGTTACTGTTAAGAACAATAAAAGACATATGGAGGACATAAATGGCTATAAATAAAGAGTTAGTCTCTCGTTTATTGAAGTATAAAAATGCACTTTTAAAGTTGAAAAATTTGGGAGTATTAAAAGTTTTCTCAGATAATATTGCTGATACTGCAGGTGTTACTGCATCTCAGGTAAGAAAAGATTTCTCTTTATTGAAAATAACCGGAAACAAAAGAGGTGGCTATCAAATCGATGATATCCTATTGAATATTAAAGATATTGTAGGTTCTACAGATGAAGAACAAATAATTGTAGTAGGGTGCGGAAACATAGGAAGAGCGCTTATGAATTATAAGGGGTTTCATAGTGATACTTTTGATGTTGTTGCTGGGTTTGATATAAGTCCTGATATAGTGGAGAAGGATCTTGATATTCCTGTTTATGGGATGGATGCTTTAGAAAAATTTATCAATGGAAAAAAAATAAAAGTCGCAATAATTGCTGTTCCTGATAATGTTGCAGCGGAAGTTTACGATAAACTAGTTAATATCGGAGTGAAAGGTTTCTTGAATTTTGCTAGAGTTAACTTGCGAGAGATAGACGGTGTTTTTATTAGTAATGTTAATTTGGAACTTAATATTGAAAATCTTTTTTATTATATTAATTTTATGGAAAAGGGAAAAACAATATGAAATTAGATGTAAAGGCTATATCGTTTGGAGATATTGCAGAAGCTTTGAAATTGGATTTAGTTTATGAATCAAAAAGTTTTAAAACGGCAGAAGTTATAAACATAGTAGCTTCAGATTTAATGAGTGATGTTCTTTTAGTAGAGTATGAAGCTGACTTGCTGGTCACATCTCTTGCGACAGATCAAGTTCTTAGAACAGCTAATATTATGGATATGTCTGGGGTTATTATTGTAAACGGCAAAGAGGTTACTGATAAGATGAAGGTGCTAGCTAAAGAGTGTGGTATAAATCTTTTTGTTGCTAATCTTACTAAATATGAATCTTGTTGTTTGTTATATGAATTACAGAAAGTTAAATAATTATGCAAGTTAAAAAAAGCATAAAGCTATTACAAGAGAATTCTCCAACAATATTATTAGATGTTATCTACCGATCAAAAATTAAAGATATTATGTCTACAACATTAGAGACATCAACTCCAGATACGCCTATTTCTGAGATTCAAGCTCAGATGAAAAGGGTAGGTGTCACGGGTATTCCAATTACTGAAGAAGAAGAATTGGTGGGAATGGTTAGCATTGATGATATTTTTAATGCAATTGATGGTGGACATATGCAAGAGCCAGCAAGGAAACATATGGCTACTGATTTAATTGTGCTCGAAGACGATATGCCGCTTGCTTTTGGTATTACATATTTTGAGAAATTTAAATATGGAAGATTCCCTGTAATAAATAAAGATAAGAAACTAGTAGGGATTATTACAAGTAGAGATATCCTTCATGAGATGTTATATCAGCTCAATAAAGAGGTATCTCGGCTGGAGGATGAAGTCCATAATGAGAGGAATGTTCAGATTATACGCTTAAAGGAAGTGTATAAGATAAACAAAATGGATTTTTCTAATGCAGGGAAAGCTTCTAATGAGATAAAAAAGTTATTACAAGAAAGAGGCTTTGATACAAAGTTTGTAAGAAGAGTAGCAGTTGCTGCTTATGAGCTTGAGATAAATATTGCTATCCACTCTGAAGGTGGAGAACTTGAGTTTCTACTAGATAGAGATAAAGTAGTAGTGGTCGCTAAGGACAAAGCTCCTGGCATTGCGAATGTAGATAAGGCCTTAAAACAAGGGTTCTCAACTACAGATAATACTATTAAATCATTGGGTTTTGGTGCAGGAATGGGACTCCCTAATGTTAGACGAGTTTCTGATAGTTTTGAGATTATGTCTGAACTGGGCAAAGGTACAACAGTTAAGTCTGTTATTGATATTAAGTCATAAGGAGTAAGTTTATGAAAGTTTCTGATTTAAAAAATATTGAAGAGATTAAGTTAGTTCAAGATAGTTTTGATGATGTAGACGTTGTTGCGGGATATACGTCAGATTTACTCAGCGATGTTATGGCTAATGCCCTTAATGGTTCAATATTGATAACTATACAGGCACATAAGAATACAATTGCTGTCTGTAAGCTCCTTGATATGAAAGCTGTGATTATTTGTAATGATCGTGAAACAGATGAAGATTTTTTAGCATCAGCTAAGCAAGAAAATGTTGCAATTTTTGTTACAGAATTAAATCAATATCAAGCAAGTAATATTGTCGGCACATTATTGTAATTTATCCCTATGGATAAAAAAGAAATTCTTTCTTTAAATAAGCAAGGCAAAGCAGACCTTCATATTCACTCATGTCTTTCACCTTGTGCAAGCCTTGATATGTCACCACGTAATATAGCAAAATATGGAAAAGAAAATGGTTTTGACGTTGTTGCTTTGACTGATCATAGTTCTGCTAAAAATTGCCCAGCATTTAAATATGAATGTGAAAAACAGGGTGTCACACCATTATTTGGTATGGAGCTTACTACAAAGGAAGAATTGCATGTTCTATGTATTACAGATGATTTAGCTAAAGCTATGTTGTTTGATAAGGTTGTCGAAGAGAAGATTCTTAAAATTCCAAATGATTTAACAGTATTTGGCGAACAGCCGGTAGTAAACGAAAAGGAAGAAGTTATTATGCAAGTGCCATATTATTTGGGGGCTGCTGTTGATATGTCCGTTGATGATATTTGGGATTTTATTGATGTAACAGAGTGGTTAATAATCCCATCACATATTAATAGAAAGAAATATAGCTTGATTTCACAACTAGGGTTTGTTCCTGATTTACCTTTTGATGCCATAGAAATAAGTAAAAATATTAATGGATTGCAAGTGCCAGATGACGTTTTAAATAAATACCAGGTAGTCTATAATAGTGATAGACATTTTATGGAGTAGGGGGATAGGTTTTTGAAGAAAAAATTGTTATCAATAGTGATACCGTTGCTTAATGAAGAAGAAACAATTGAAGAATTAGTTCAAAGAGTTAATCAGGTTATAGATAATTTATCAGAGATAAATTCTGAGATTATTTTTGTAAATAATGGATCAACTGACAAGACAGCTGACCTTATCAGTGCATCATCTAAACTTGACGATAGAGTAACTGTTGTTAACTTTTCAAGGAATTTTGGTCATCAGAATGCTGTAGTTGCAGGATTAGAAAAAAGTAGTGGCGATGTTGTCTTTGTAATGGATGGTGATTTACAGGATCTTCCAGAAATAATCTCAGAAATGTTATTAGTTTGGGAACAAGGCGCAGATGTTGATATTCTTGTTGATACTGGCGACTTTAGGTTGATGGATAGAAAAGTTGTTGATGCTTTTTTGCAATGCAAAGAGAAAAGTCCTTTTATTCGAGGCATAGTTGCTTGGCTTGGTTTTACTCAAAAGGAATTTTTGTATGATCGTGATATTCGCTTTGAAGGAAAGATAAAATATAGTTTTTCAAAAATGCTAAAATTTTCAATGGATGGTGTTTTTTCAATGTTTTTTTCTGCAGTTCAGTTTTTCACACTTGCTATTATTGGAGAGTATATTCTTATAACTGGTGGAATTTTAAAAACTTTCAATTATTATAAAAAGAATAATGAGGAGTATGTGAATTGACTAGTAGAAAGTTAAATACATACAGGTATATTTTTGATAGATAACCAGATAAACTTTGATGATTTTGCAAATACTTATACTAAGTTAGTTAATGCTTCTGGCAAGGGACTTTTAGGAGGTAAAGCTGAATATTTTTCTGAATATAAGATTGATATATTAAAAAGAATACTAAGTAATAAAAACTATCGCATTTTAGATTTTGGGTGTGGAATAGGTAATAGTTTCAGTTTTTTTAATAAATATTTTAAGGATAGCGAGATCGTTGGAACTGATGTTTCTGAAGAGTCATTAATCCTAGCAAGAAAAAAATATCATAATAAGTTTTATGTGTTTGATGATGATTTTGTTCGTTCTAATAATGAGAAGTTCGATGTAATTTTTATAAGCTGTGTCTTTCATCATATCGACCGAAAAGAGCATGCTTCTACATTAGAGTCTTTATATCAAATGCTTGTTTCCGATGGAGTAATTATCATGTTTGAGCACAATAAATTGAACCCAATTACACTTAGAAGTGTAAACAATTGCGAGTTTGATAAAGGTGCAATATTATTTGAATCAGCTTATGCAAAAAGAATCTTTAACGAAGCAGGTTTCCTGAAAATTCGTCTTAATTATTGTACTTTTTCCCCGCCATTTTTGAGCTTTTTAAAGCCCATAGAGAGGTTTTTGAACTGGTGTATTTTAGGCGGACAATATTATGTTGTTGCAGAAAAGAGATGTGGTTATTTTAAATAATTTATTTTTAGTCAAATCATATAGAAGTATTATTCGAAATAAATTATTGATTTTGTTTTCTGTTTTATTTGTTATATTAAGCTATATTCGAGTTCGTGCAGGGTTTCATACTGTTGATGAGTCAGCTTTTTTTACAGGAAGTTTATCTGTCGGACACAATCTGCTTAATGGCAATTGGGCTGAATTAATTTATCCTGATAAGATTGGAATGAACGGACCTCTTGTTTTTTATTTAAATTTTATTATACTTTCTTTTTTTTCTTTTTTATTAAGAATGCCATATGTTTTTGTGTTGCAATGTGCTTCAATTTTCTCAGTATTTTTTGCAGGGTTGTTATTAGTTAATGTTGCAAAGGAGGTTTATAAAGATATAAATATTGTTTCATGGAAAGTCCTTGTTCTCTTTTTATGTTTGCCTTCTTCAATATTTTTTTCTGGTTCTGTTTTACATGAGCCATATTTAATTATATTGATAACATTATTGTATTTGTTTACTTTTAGATGCTTTTTAATGAAATCGCTGAACAATAATTCTTTTGTGTGGTTATTAATAGTTGCTTCATTATTAATGTGGGCTAAGTTAATAACAGTACCAATAGTTTTTGCAATGTTTTTTTCTCTATGGTTATTTCATAAATCAGCACGATATATTTATGGTTTTGTTTTTTCATGTATCCCTGCAATAGGGATAACAATTTTTTCTAGAATTTATTTTACAGCGGAACATGTTGATTTTATTTTAGATTTATCAATACGTTCAAACTTATTTAGTTTTGTTGTTGATGTTTTCTTATTATTGGGAATAAGTACTGTTTGTTTTGTTTTTATATCTTTGAAAGATACCCCAAGAGATTCATATGTTAGAAAAATGTTTTTTATAGGTTTATTAATAATATTGCCGACAATTTTATTAAAAGGGTACTCAATGAAGTTCCTTTTTTTGTTATCACCATTAATAGTTTTGTTTATTGTTCCTTTAATTAATAAAATTAATAAGTTTTTATTCTTATTATTCCTGATTATTAGTATTTGCTTTGCGTATTACATTGATGATAGTTTTTTTATTAATAGAATTAGTAGAGATATACGCAATGCAGTTGAGTATTCATTATCGATTACAGATGAAAAAAATATTGTTCTTGCTGATACGCCTATAAATGTAGGGTTGCTGGGCAAGGTTGTCTTAGGGTTTAATCCTAGATATATTGATGTGAATCCTGAAGGTGTTTCTATGGTCTATTATACGCGGGGAATAAAAGTGATGGATATTAGAAAAGGTCCTGCTTTATTGTTGCTATGGGATTCAACTTTTAGAGAAAGTGATTTTGCTTATTTAGATGATTATTTTGTTTTGTTAAAACAGTTCGGTGGAGTTAGAGTGTATGGTAATAAACTTGTTCCGTTATCAAATAATAATAACGACAATTTTTTTAGCATTCGCAATCATAAATTTTCTGTATGGGATTTGGTTAAGTTTAGAAATAAGCCTATTTTTGATTTAGTAAAGGAGTGAGTTATGTATGATTATAAAGATTACTGGGATAACGGCAAGCGAGATGGGTATTATGAAAATATTTACTCCCGTGTTTTAGAATATTTTCATAAGAGGGACAATATTGATAAGGAAATAGTTGATTTCGGTGGTGGCTCAGGTGAGTTTCTAAGTTATTTTAAAATTAGAAAAGCTTTAGTTTTAGATGTTTCAACTTCTGGATTAGTTAAGGCTGAAAAAAGAGGTTATAGTATAAAAAAAATAAATTTTGAAGAAAAAATAGACGTTGCTTCTAATTTGGCAGATATTGGTTTTTGTTGTGAGGTTTTAGAGCATTTAAGGTATCCTAATTTGTTGTTGTTTGAAGCATCCAGAATTATTAAAACTGGTGGTTCGTTTTTTGTTTCTGTGCCAAATATGAAACCAGATGGAGTTCAGCATGTAAGGCGTTATTATTATAATGAGCTTGTTCAGGATTTAGATAAATTTGGATTCACTATAAAAAAGAGATGGTTTATGCAAGCTTTTAGGTCTAAAAATACATTGAACTTTAAAAGTCCATTTCTTTTTTTTAAATCGATATTACTTTTTTTTCTGTCAATGATTCCATCTGAGATTATGGCGAAAATGTCTAATATATGTCCTAATAGATTTGCAAGTTTTTATATTCTAGAAGCCATTAGGAGATGATTATAAGTAATGTTTTTTTCCTTTTTTAAAAGTAAATATATAGCAAACTTAAATTGGGGGTTATCTAGCAGGCTTTTTACTATGTTGGTAAATGTCTTTGTTGGAGTTTATGTTGCAAGGTATTTATCTGTAGAGGATTTTGGAATGTTGAATTATGTTTTGAGTCTTGTTGCTATATTTGCGCCAATAGGTGGAATGGGTTTGTTTGATATAGTTTCTAGGGAGTTAATTGATTCTCCAAACAGTAGAGATGAAATAATGGGAACAGCTTTTGTTATTAGAGTAATAGCTACTATATTAATGATTTTTGTGATTTTAATTTCTTCATTACTAATTCAGTCAGATATGTATGTTATATATATGTTATCTATTATTTCCTTTGGTAGTATTCTTAATGTTTTTGATATTATTTATTCCTATGATCAAGCCAATATGCGCTTGAAATATTCATCAATTTCTTTGCTTGTTGGTACAATTTCTTTTGCTGCTTTACGACTGATACTTATTTCAATTGACGCACCATTACATTACTTTATGTATTCCGTTGTTTTTCAACAATTAGTTGTAACATCATTATATATATTTTTTTATAATAATTCGGGGACAAGTATCTCCTGTTGGCGATTTAATCATAGTAAGGCAATTCAATTATTTAGAGATGCATATCCATTGTTATTGACAGGATTAGTTGCAATAGCTTGTTTAAGAATAGACCAAATAATGATTCATCATATGTTAGGAGTGAGAGAACTTGGTCTATACTCAATAGCGTTTAGGTTAAGTGAGTTTTGGTATCACATTCCTAGTATTGTATTTGTCGCTTTTTTGCCAGCTATTCAAAGCAATCGGGGCACTAAAGGGTTGTATTATAAACGTTGGCAGGCTATTTTATTTTGGCTTGTAGTTTTTTCCATTTTTATTGCGTTATCTACTGGAATAGCAGGGAAACAAATCATTAGTTTTCTTTATGGTGAAAAGTATATAGAATCATATATGGTTTTAAATGTTTATATTTGGAATTTAGTTTTTGTATCAATTAATATGGTTTCTAATAAATGGTTAGTAATGGAGAATTATGGTAATATTGTTTTATTAAAATCTATCGCGGGATTTGTGTTAAACGTTCTATTAAATTATTTGTTGATATTAAAAATGGGATTAGTAGGTGCTGCGTTTGCAAGTTTGTTGACAATTATATTTTTGTCTTTTGGGTTTGATTTGTTCTTGATAAGAAAAAAAGTATTTAGAGATTTTTTATTATTGAAATTTTTTGTAAAGATATATTAATGTGATTGTTTATAGTCAAAGATTTTCAGAAGATGGCAAGTGATGTTATATGGATAGTGTTATTTTAAAATTACGTAAATTTATAAAGGCAATTGTTACATCAATTTTTTTTGACTTGTTAATGTTGCCTTTAGTTATTTTTTCAGCTTTTGTCATGTTGGTTGTTCGTAAAGTTGGTTTTAGTAATTTAGTTTTGTGTAGAAAAATTTCATTAAATATAGGAATTATTCCAATACGAAGACATTTCTATGAGCCATTTGTGAGCAAACATAATATAACCTACGACTTATCCATAGACAGGCTGCTGCCAGGTATATCTTTAAATATTGAAGAGCAGTTGTTGCTTCTCAAGTCATTAACTTATAGTAGCGAAATTTCTCATATTACTGATGATTTTACTAATCATAAAACATTTCATTTCAAAAATGGTTGTTATGAAGCTGGCGATGCTGAGTATTGGTATAACCTTATTAGATTAAAAAAACCATCTAAAATTATTGAGATTGGCAGTGGACATTCTACAAAGATTGCCCAATTAGCAATTAAAAAAAATACTGAAGAAAATAAGTTGTATTCTTGTCATCATATTTGTATTGAGCCTTATTTGATGCCTTGGTTGGAAGAACTTGATGTCACTATAATTAGGGAAAAAGTAGAAAATGTAGACAAACAACTTTTTAAACAATTAAGTGTTGATGATATTTTGTTTATTGATTCTTCACATATTTTACGCCCACAAGGAGATGTCGTTTATGAGTATTTAGAGTTGCTTCCTGATTTATCTAAAGGGGTCATTGTTCATATTCATGATATTTTTACTCCTAAGGATTATTTGTCAAAGTGGATTCTTGAAGATGTTTTATTATGGAACGAACAATATATGTTAGAGGCATTTATGACAAATAATAGTAAGTGGAAAGTAATTGGAGCTATAAATTTTTTACATCATAATTATTTCAAAGAGCTTAAACACGTATGTCCTTTTCTAGTTAACGACGGTGAGCCAGGTTCTTTTTATATTACAAAAACAGGTTAAGGTTAATTTGATAGATAATTTAAATAATATAGTTATTTATATTTAGTAATTAATGATATTGATATGGAGTAGATGTTGGAAAGATTCTTGTTTATAAAAAAGAATAGATTTATATGTTATATATATGATAGTTATCTTCTTTTTGGCTTTAATATTTATTATTGGAGTTGGTGGGCGTTTGATAATTTATACAATATGTTTTTTTTAAGGGAATTTAAAGAGTTTAAAATAACGGATATTGATTATAATAATGACGTGTTGACGGGACAAAAAGGAAGTAGTGTTGTTGAGAATTTTATAAGGAATGACAATGTTTTTGCCTTTGCCAGATTAGGATATATAGAGAAAAGAGTTTTAGCATATTATAATTTAATAAACAAAAAAGTGATTAAAAAGGGATTCCCTTTAGAGCTTAGGATGTTAATCTGTAATAATGCTGGGTTTTTCCCTGGACCTATTGCCTCAAATAAAGATTTAAGATTATTTTGTGAAAAATATATTGAGTCGCTAAAATATGTTGATATTTTTGGTGTTTTATATAATAGCAATGAAGATGTATTAATTAAGTCTTATGCTTCAAATTCAATTATTATGGATTTTAAATGCTTATTTTTCTTGATGAATAATAATCCTCCTTATACTTCCTCATTAGAGGGTAAAAGGGTTCTTGTAGTTCATCCTTATGCTAATTTAATTAAACAACAATATGAAAAGCGTAGCGATTTGTTTGAGGATAATAGAATTTTGCCTAAAATGGATCTTATTGTTTATGAGGCAATACAGTCTATTGGGGACAGTCGTCATGTTGAGAATGAATATAAATCATGGATAGAGGCTTTAAATAAAATGTGTATAGATATAGATGGTTTGGAATTTGATGTGGCACTTGTCGGCGCAGGAGCATACGGATTGCCATTATGTGCGCATATAAGAAAAAGTGGAAGAACTGCAATTCACCAAGGTGGTGAGTTGCAACTATTGTTTGGGATAAAGGGTAGTCGGTGGGACCAAAGAAAAAACATTCGGGAATATTATAATAATTACTGGGTTAGACCAGGGGGGCAACTAAAGCCAAAAGGGTTTGATAATATAGAAAAAGGTTGTTATTGGTGAAAATGGGGGTTTGAATAGTTGTAAAAATTCTATGTACCCATTATTATTAGTTCCATCGAGTTATAGGTTTTTTTAGTCATTATGGAAGGTTAAATATGTTTATTAAACGTAAAAATATGAGTAATTTTGTATATAAAGAAGTAGATCTTTTTAATGGTAGAAAAAAGATTAATAAAGAAGTTGCTAAAGAAAATTTATTCATATTCCACGATATCTTAGTAGTTAATAACGTAAGTTATGCTCTTATGTTTGGGACTTTACTTGGTGCAATAAGGGAGGGAGACTTTATTGTTCATGATGAGGATGTGGATGTATGCGTTTTAGAGGAGGATAAAGATAATTTCTTGTCAATTTTAGAGCAACTTGATAGCGCTGGATTAAAGGTGATTAGGAATAAAGGGTATATGATGTCTATAATAAAAGATGATGATTATATAGATATTTATTTTTTTAAAAAAGCTAAAGTATTAGATGTTAACAAACGCGTTTGTGGTGAGTTTGCGTATCCATCTCAATTTTTTGAGAAACCTTTCAGAGAATATTCTTTTTTAGGAAAGAATTTGGTTATCCCCAACAATCCTGAGCTTTTATTAGAAGCTATTTATTCGAAAGATTGGCAGATTCCTGATGAAGGGTTCTTGCATGAGACTAGTTCAGTCTATTGGAAATATAAAAGAATAATTTATCTTATGTCACCTGAGGTAGTGAAAAAAATATGGTCTTATTTTAAAAGTAAGGTTTAGATTAATACATATATGAAAGTAGGTAGTTGCGTTGATTAATGACACAAAAGCATATGGGGAATCCTTTTATGCCAAACATCGGTTAAATAATGCCCCATCCAGTTTTGCTGTTTATGTTGTGGGAAAATATTTAAAAAAAGGGAGCGAATTGCTTGAATTAGGTTGCGGAAACGGACGAGATTCTGTTTATTTCTCAAGTAAAGGCATGCAGGTAACAGCTGTAGACCAAGTGCAAGAAGAGATCGATTTTTTGAATGACTTGAATTATGAAAATGTTGAATTTATATCAAAGGACTTTACTGAATTAGAAAGTAATAAAAAATATGATTATATATACTCTCGATTTAGTTTGCATGCAATTGATAGAGAAAGTGAGCAAAAATTATTGTTGCTACTTCCGAGCCTTTTACTACGTAATGGATTGTTTTTATTAGAGGCAAGAAGCAAAAAAGATATAAGTATAAAAAAAGAATTTGGTAATGATCATTATCGGAGATATATTGATTTTATTGAGATTCAGGAGCAATTAACAAGTAATAATATGAAAATCATTATGGCAAAAGAGGAAAGAGGACTTGCTAAATATAAGAAAGAGGATCCCTGGATTATTAGGATTATAGCTGTTAGAGCATGACATTGGAATATGAGTAAAGTAACAATAATAACAATTTCTTATAATGCTCAGGATGTCATTGAAAAAACAATCTTATCGGTATTGTCTCAGGAATTTAAAAGTTTTGAGTATATTATTATTGACGGGAATTCAAAAGATAATACAGTCGAAGTTATAAAGAGATATGAGTCAGAGTTTTCCAGAAAAGGTTTTAGTTATAGATTTATAAGTGAGGCTGATGAAGGAATCTATGATGCTATGAATAAAGGCATCAAGATTTCTAATGGCGAGTGGCTTCTATTTTTAAATACAGGAGATACGCTTTATAATCCCCAAGTATTAAATAGATTTAACAAAGAGGTTGATGAAACGAAGGCGATTTTTTATGGGGCAAACTATTGCCAAGGAGTGTTCGAAAGTATTCGGCCATTTCATTATATATATTATGGAGAAATGATTGCTTGTCACCAGTCGATTTTTTTTAATAAAGGCATATTAAAAGATGACTTAGTTTATGACTTGAATTATAAAATATTTGCGGATTACGAGATATTAGTTAAAGTTTTGAAGCGTTATGGTCGGAACTTTTTCCAATCAACATCAACAGTGATTTCTGATTATGAGGGTGGAGGAATTTCTGAGCCTGTTAGTTATCAAAAAAGAAAAGATAAGTATAGTATAATATTTAAATATTATGGTTTTGTTGGTGTTTTAGTAGCACTTTGGTATAGGATTGTGATTATGCCTATTAAGTTGATGATAAAAGGGAGTAAATGGTGATATATTTTGTTGCTTTTGATAAGAATAGTGGTGTAACTTTATATTTTTCTCAGTGGGCTATTGCTCTTAAAAATAATGGAGTAAAGTTTAAAGCTATTATAGTAGATAAAGAGCAAGAGAAAGGTTTGATAAAAAAGATTTCTGATGAAGGCATAGATATAGAAGTATTATCCTGCGTTGAGGATTTGAGATATTATAAATTCCAAAGTGGAGACATCATTCACTGTCAGGGTTTCAAACAACTTTCTCATTTAGTTTTTAATAGAAAAACAAGTAGGGTAAATTTAGATATTATTCTTACCTTTCATGCTTTTCGACATTTATCAAAGATTCGAGTGTTGTATACAAACTTGTATTCTTTTTATTGTAATATGTTTAAAGATGTTACTTTCCATTATTTGTCAAAAAAGGCATATATTGAATTTCAACAATTTAATTTATTTAATAAAAATAAGATTAATCATTATTTTTTTCCTATGGGTATTGATTTTGAAGAGTATATTCATCCAATGCCTGTTGGGAATATGCTTGTAGAATTTGGATATAATTCTGCAAAGAAAAATATGATTTGTTTAGCTGATTTTCATAAAGGAAAGAATCAAATGAAGCTGATAAGGTCGTTGACCTCACTAATAAAGGAACATGATATTAATTTGTGGCTTTTTGGAAGAGGAGTGGAGTATGAGAAAACAAAAAGTTATGTTTTAAATAATAACCTATCTGAGTATGTGAAATTACCTGGTAGAGTATCACGTTATTTGATACCGGATATTTTATCAAATATGAATTTAGGAATATGTGTGTCTGATTCAGAAACAATGGGCTCATGTATTATTGAACCATTAGCATCAGGTATCCCAGTTGTTTCTTTTGATGTAGGAGTAGCTTCAGAGATTATAGTTGATTTTTATAATGGATTTCTTGTTAAAACAAACACATGGGAAGAGTTAACGGAAAAGATTTCAAATTTACTTGTTCTAAGTGAAGAGATTGAGTCAGATAATTGCAAAAAGAGCGTTAGCCATTTTTCGTGGGGTAATATAGCCCTTAATACAAAACATATGTATAGTGCTTTATTAAATAGAATTTAGCATTCACAACGAGTTAGATTGTATCAATATTTCAATATCTAAAGTTAATATAGAAGAATGATTAGATTATAGTGATGGCTATTTTGATTATTGGGTCGAAATAGATTTAGAATTAATTATCTTCATTATTGTTTCTATTGAGTTCTCAATAGAAATATTGTCTACGCAAGGCCATGTTTGTGTGTGCTTATATATACAATGCCAATTACAATTAAAACAAGTCATTTCACTAGCTGATATGAAGTTGGCATTAGGGAACAGAAGCTTTGGATAAGGTGCAAATAAGCCAAAATGGCCACCACCTAGAAAGCAGATTGTTTCTATGTTGTATAGCGCGGCAATGTGAAGGGGTGCCGATTCGTTGCAGATTAGCGTATTAGAGTTTTTTATAAGCCAAATGCTTTCTTCTATGGTGGTTTTACCTGTTAGGTCTATGGTGGTTTTGTTGTCTAGTTGCATGTTGATACTTTGGGATATTGGGATATCGTTCTTGGAACCTGCAATTATTATTTGTATGTCTTTAGGTATTTTTTCTAAAACAGCAGTTAATTTTTTGTGTGGTAGGTTTCTTTTATTATTTCCTGAACCAGGGAATACAATTATATAGTTTTTAAAGTTAAATAGATTTTTTTTAATTTTTAAATCAATTTGATTAAAATTATTAATTTCATCTGAAGAAATTCCAGATATAGATGAAAAAATATCCTTATTTATTTCAGTTATATGTTTATTATGAAGGTCGCAGTTAATGATTTTTGTATACCATTTATTAGATATGGGAAATATGTTTCTTGTTCTGCAATCTCCAAGTACGCCAATTTTGTTTTTTGCGTTTATTTTTTTGCAAACCCAATCATCAGCAAATATATATCGGGTATAAGCAAAGTTTATTGCTGTTGTTGTCTTTAGTTTGCATAATTTATTATTAGTAATAACTCTATAAAATGGGTTTCGTAAGTATTTTGACTTATTAATACCTTTAGTAGGACAACCAATAGATTTCTTGATTATTTCTTCATTTTCAATAGAGCAAATAATCAAAGTATTATCTATGTCTGCAATAAATTGTTTTAAGTTTGATAACTTAATTGTAAGATCTCCAAGCGCAGCAAGTTCAATGACTATTGTGGAGTATATCTTTGGTTTTGAGGTGTTGGATTTACAAAAAAAATCTAATAGATAGTAAAATAAAAAATAAACTAGGTTGATTGTTGATGGAATTATTTTTTGCATAAAATACAGCAATTATATGTAAACAAGTATGGCGCAAAATTGGGAGTTATTCTTAGTATGATATCTTTTAATTTTTTATGTATAAATCCTTTCATATAATTGTTTTGGTGGATTGATACGTAATAATCTAGTCCATAATTTATAACCTTTATTGATTCTATTTTTAGGTTTATTGATTCGAGTAGAAGTCTAACAGAAAATGGGGTATAAAAGTTGATATGTGTGTATTTATTATAAAAAGCGAAATCTCTCATTCTAAATTTAAGCTCACAAGGCACTTCAATAAATATTTTTTTTGAGACTCTAATGGCTTCATATAGGAGTACCCTTTCATTTTCAACATGTTCTAAAACATGGGATAGCACGCATATGTCAAATTTTTTATTTTGATAAGGTATTATGTTGCCATCATAAATATTATATTCTTTCAAATTAGGTATTTTTCTCATTGCACATAGTTTCTTAGCTTCTGAAGAAATATCTATTCCATACAACTCTATATTTAATTTTGATGCTTTTTCTAAAAATGCTCCTTCTCCGGCACCTATTTCAAGTATATTTTTAAAGACTAAACCATTTGTTAATGTAACAAAATTGTTATATTTTGAGTTGGCGTCAATATCTCTTGATTTTCTGTCCTTGAAATTAAGGTAGTAGTCTTCGTTAAGTTTTTTTATATCAGTCATTAATGATAATTATTGCCGATTCTATATGTTGAGTCAATTGTTTGTAATATGTACTAATATTATTTCAATACTTTTTTAATGTTATAAATTATGACATAATCATATCTTATGAAAATAACATTCCTTGTACCACCTATACTAGAAGGCAATAGAGCAACAGAGAGAGTTGCTGGATGCACATATTCTCTTTATCCAGTTCCAAATATATATGAGCTAGCAGTAGTTTCATATGTTAGGTCTAAGGGGCATGAAGTTCGTTATGTAGAGTCTGTGTTTAATAAATGGACAAAGGGTGATTTTGAGAAGTTTTTATCTAAAGATAATAGCGATGTTTATGCTATTTGGACTGTGAATTTAGGCGTGAAAAATGATTTAAAGGCAATGTCGATAATTAATGAATTAAGACCAGAATCTAAAGTTGTTTTTCAAGGACCTGCTCCTACTCAGTTCCCAGAACAATTTTTATTAAACGAATTTGCCTTCGTACTTAGAGGTGAGCCAGAGGAAACTTTTGTTGATTTGTTGTCTGCATTATCAGGTGATAATGAAATGTCTAATATTCTTGGTCTTTCTTATTACTTGAAGGGTGAAAAATTTGACAATTCCAGTCGTCCGTTAGTTGGTGATTTGGATAATTATCCTTTCCCTGCTAGAGATTTGATAACTGATTTTATAAAAGAAAGTTCAAATCCCAAATTAAAGAAACAACCTTATACGCCTATGGTGACTACGAGAAATTGTCCAGGCAAATGTATCTATTGTGTGCCTAGTTCTTTAACTTTTGCTAGAGAGTTAGAATATAAGAAGGGCAATGGAGGATGCAAACCACCGGTAGCAATGAGGTCAGTAGCGAATGTAATAAAAGAGATTGATTTACTAGCAGAACAGGGATATAAGGCTATAAGTTTTCAGGATGATAATTTCCTTTTTGGCTTAAAGAGATTAAAACCAATAGCCGAGAGGTTGAAATTTCATAATATTGTTTGGGGTTGTCAGTCACGAGCTGACTTTGTTACGGAAGATATTGTGAAAGTATTAGTAAAGAATAACTGTAAATATGTAGATGTTGGGGTTGAGTCATTAGATGATAATGTTTTAACGTTTATTAATAAGGGCATTACTGCTGAGCAGACTAAAAATGCTATTAAGTTAATGAAGCATTATGGATTGCCTACCAAAATTAATATTCTTGTTGGAGCGGCTCCTATAGAAACAATGGATTCTATTAAAAAGACAATTAGTGAGTTAAAGGAGTTAAAGGTAGACCAGATCATGCTGTCTATCACAGCGCCTTTCCCTGGCACAGAGTACTATGATATTGCAAAAGAACAGGGTTTGTTTGTTAATGGGGATTATTCTCCTGTTGATGTTCAAAAAGAAGCCATTATTTCGTTGCCTAATTTGAGCAAAAGACAACTTGAACGAATTGTTTATTGGAATAATTTAAAGTTTTTTTTAAACCCAAGGTTTGTAATTAAACAAGTTTTACTCTTTAGAAGCTTTATGGATTTCAAGATTGCATTTATTGCTTTGTGGAGAAAGCTCTTTGTCTAAAAAACGAGTGTTGTACCTAACAGCGCGTTCACCTTTTCCTGTAACTAAAGGTGATCAAGTTATTGCCTACAATCAACTAAAGAGAATTCATGGTGATATCGATTTACATTTAATAACTTTTGTTAAATCAGAGAAGGAAAAGCAGCAACTTATATCTGAGTTAGGAGCTAGCTGCAAAATAACAACTGTTAAGTTTTCTAGAGTCCAAGGATTAGTTGGAATGATTATGTCGTTACTTATAATGAAACCTTTGCAGGTAGGGTTATTTAATCAAAAAGCTATGAGGAGAGCAGTTGCAAAGATAATCCTTGAGTTTAATCCTGACGTTGTCCATGTTCAAACAATAAGAATGGCAGCTTATTTAAATTTCTTTAAGAAAGCTGATAACAAAGTTATCGATTTTATAGATGCATTATCTTTAAATATGAATATTAAGTCTAAGACAGTTCCATTGTTGTTGTCATTTGTTTATCGTATAGAGTCGTTTCTTTGTGAAAAGTATGAGCAACATTGTCTTGCGATATTCTCAAAATATAGCGTAGTAGCTCCTTTGGATAGATCAGCAATTTCTAAAAATATAAGTTTAGATCAATTTGTTGTTAATCCTAATGGAGTAGAACTAGCTATAAAGCCAGTTGGATTGAAAAACAGGAATGATAGGTATAAAGTTGTTTTTCATGGAAATATGCAATATTTTCCAAATGTTCAAGCTGTAAGAGTTTTGGTAGATGAGATATTTCCTATAATAAAACAAAATAAGCCAAACGCTCAACTGTTCATTATTGGAAAAGACCCAGATGTAAATATTCAGAAATATCATGATGGAGATTCTGTTATTGTTACTGGTTTTGTCGAAAATATTAGCGATTTTTTAATAGGAGCAGATTTGGGTGTTTATCCAATAACTATCGGGACAGGAATGCCAAATAAAATACTTGAAGCATTGGCTAGTAATGTTCCTGTAGTTACAACTGAATATGTTAAAAATTGTTTTAGTAAAATAGATTTTCAAAGTTCAAAAGATGTAGATGGTATAGATTTTGGGGAAAGTTTTTATTATGTTAATGATTTCTCATTATTGTTACAGTATACATGGGAAAAAAATATGACAAAATTATATGAGTTGTGGGAGGTTAGCCATGGATAAAACTAAAGTTGTTGGAGTTCGTGATTTTTTTATTGAGCAAAAATATCGATTTGACCAAGGCATTCAGTTCTTATCTATTTTAAATTTTACTCTTTTAGTCATTGCTTCATCTGATCAATTAAAAGGACTATTACCATTTAGAACTAATCAGTTAGTTTTAATATTTGTTCCATCAATGTTTTTTGGAGTATGGATATTTGGGTTTATTTTAGAGAGGTTCGTTAAGTTTCCTCAGGCTTCTGAAAGAACTAGAATAAAACGTAGTCCTTCTTATATAGAAACTCAAGAAAAATTAGATGAAATAATAGAGCTATTAAAGGACAAATAGCATATATATAGCTTGTCTATTTACGCCTCATGTTATAGAATATTTTACCGAAAAGAATACTAAATTAGTTAAGTGTTTAGTAATAAAAATAAGGAGTATATCTTATGTTAAAACCGTTGGCAGATAGAGTTATAATAAAGCAAACCGAGGCAGAAGTTAAAACAAAGTCAGGGATAGTTCTTCCTGATTCTGCACAAGACAAACCAAATGAAGGAAAGATAGTTGCTGTCGGGCCTGGTAAAAGATCAGACGATGGTACTGTAATCGGTCTGGATGTTAAAGTTGGTGACGTTGTTATCTATTCTAGTTATGCAGGAACAAAATTCAAATTTGATGGCGAAGAATTACTAATTATCGGCGAATCCGATATTTTAGCAAAATACTAAAAACAGGGAGATAAATTTAATGGGTAAACAATTAGTTTATAATGAAGAAGCTTGGAAATGTTTAGATAGTGGAGCAAAACAAGTATATGATGCGGTGAAGGTAACTTTAGGGCCAAGAGGACATAATGTAGTAATTGATAAGAAATGGGGATCACCTACTATTACTAAAGATGGCGTAACTGTGGCAAAAGAGATTGAATTATCAGATCCTTTCGAAAACATGGGTGCTCAGCTTATAAAAGAAATTGCATCTAAGACAAATGATATTGCTGGAGATGGAACAACAACTTCAACAGTGTTAGGATATGAGATTTTTAAAGAAGGACTAAAGAGCGTTAAGCGTGGAATGAATCCTTCGGTTGTAAAAAAAGGTATCGAGAAAGCAATTAAAGTTGCTGTTGAAAATATTGCATCAAGTAGTAAGTCTGTTGATAAGACAGATGCTATTGCTCAAGTTGCTTGTATTTCAGCAAATAATGACAAAGAGATTGGTGACCTTATTGCAGAGGCTATGGATAAAGTTGGCAAAGATGGTGTTATCACTATTGAAGAATCAAAAGGATTTGAGACTACTTTAGATGTTGTAGAAGGTATGCAGTTTGATAAAGGATATGTTTCTCCATATATGATTACTGATGCTGAAAGAATGGAATCTATTATGGAAGATCCATTTATTCTTATTACAGATAAAAAGATTAGCGTTATTAAGGATTTATTGCCTATTTTAGAGAAGACAATGAATATGGGCAAACCACTTGTTATTATTGCGGAAGATTTTGAAGGAGAAGCTCTTTCTACTATTGTTCTTAATAAGCTTAGAGGAACATTAAATGTTGTAGCTGTTAAGGCTCCTGGTTTTGGAGACAGAAGAAAAGCTATGCTTCAAGATATTGCAATTCTTACTGGTGGATTAGTTATTTCTGAAGATGCTGGTCATAATCTTGAAACAGCTGAAGTGGAGATGTTAGGTAGAGCTAAAAAAGTAACAGTGTCTAAAGAGAGTACAACAATTGTTGAAGGTGTTGGTTCTGCGTCAGATATAAAGGCTAGAGTAGCTCAAATCAAGAAAGAATTAGAATTATCAGATTCTACTTATGATAAAGAGAAGCTTCAAGAGAGATTAGCTAAGCTTGCTGGTGGAGTTGCTGTTATAAAAGCAGGTGCTACTACTGAAACAGAGTTAAAGGAAAAGAAGCATAGAATAGAGGATGCATTAGCCGCAACAAAAGCTGCTGTTGAAGAAGGTATAGTTGCTGGTGGAGGAACTACGCTTATTAGAGCTATTGTTGTTGTTGAGAAATTAGAACAATCTACAACAAATGAAGATGAAAAGACGGGTATAGCTATTGTTAAAAGAGCATTAGAGACTCCTCTTAGAACTATTGCAACTAATGCAGGACTTGAAGGTGCTGTAGTTGTTGAAAAAGTTAAAGAATTAAAAGGTAATAATGGATTTAACGCTTTAACTCAAATATATGAAGATTTATTTAAGGCTGGAGTAGTTGATCCAGTTAAGGTAGTTAGATCATCGCTTCAGAATGCATCAAGCATTGCTGCAATGTTATTAACGACATCTGTTTTAATAGCAGATGAACCAGCAGAGGAAGCTCCTGGAATGCCAGGTGGTGGCATGCCTCCAGGAATGGGCGGAATGCCAGGAATGATGTAGTAAAAAAAAATAATAAAAAAGCCCACTGACAGTGGGCTTTTTTTATTTTATACTTAGTATAATGATTAACTTCACACAATTTATCAGGGACAATCTTTTATTTGTAGAAATATTCATAGTAACTTGTCTGTTTTTCTCTTATTTTTTAAAAGAGAAGGAAGTTCATCCTGTTAAAAGAGCTATCAATGGGTTAATGCTTGTTTTTGTTTTTGGTGTTCCCATATTTTTCACATCAGTAACCAGAAGTGTGTTTGAAGTAAATAAAATGCTTTTATTAAGGTTTGTATCATTAGCAGTTTTGGCTCTTTGGGTAGTTAAAACATTATTAGTTGATTATGGAAAAGACTATCCTAGTGAACTTCATAAAGGGAAGCCTTATTATCGCCTTCTTGGCATAAAATGGTATAAAACAGGTCTTGAGATTCCAATGTTGTTTTGGCTTATTGTTAATGTTGCATCAACCATTTTAAGTGATAATGTTTTTGTTTCTATAATTGGGGCTTATGATAGATGGGAAGGCCTTATAACTGTTTTTAATTATGCATTTATTGTGATGGTATTTGCTAAGCAGGTTGATTCCATTAGATTCTTTTATTGGATGTTGTTTTCCTTTATTGTTTCAGCGTCTATGTCTGCAACTTATGGGATAGTTCAGAGTAATGGTATAGATTTTATGCGCTGGTCTGCAGATGCTACGGCTAGAGCCTTTGGGAGCATAAATAACCCAGTTCATTATGGGCCATATGTAGGTATGATGATTTGTCTTACATTTGGGTATATGCTTAATGTTAAACATTTTCAAAATACCATGAATAAGTGGGCGTTTCATTTTTTGTATATTCTTTCTTTTGTCCTAACATTGATAACTTACGATGCTATGTTTTTGTCTTGGGGTAGAGGAACTTGGTTGGGGCTGCAAGGAGCTCTTACTTTTTTTCTTTTATTTTCAAATAAAAGTTTTATTGATAATACTAAGTTTCGTTATTTTATGGATTTTTTATTTACAGTAGTTCTAGTAGGCTTAGTTTATGTAATATTTTTATTCCATTTTTATGAAATATTGCCTTTGCTAGCATGGGCTCCAATTGGATTATTAGTGACGGCTTATAGTTATTTTATTATCAAAAATAAAACGGTTTGGAATTTATTAGATCGAATACTTCTAATTGCATTAACTTATATAATGCAAATAATATCTGTTAGCTTTACACATTTCATTATTTATAACTTGCTTCTATTATCAATTTATATGGTTCATGTGTTCCATTATAAAGAGAAGAGCGTGTTGCTTAAAAATAAACTTATATTTTTATTGTTATTTTGTTTTGGGTATATTGTAGCAGCGCCTACTATAAAAGATTTTGGAATAATGTTTATATTTTTAGGAGTATTGTTTGTAGCATATATGATAAAAGCATCTTCACTAGTTGAAAAGAATGTTGGATTGCCTATTACTATTTCAATTAAAGCAGTAAGAAATGTGACAATAGGTGTTCTTGTTTTATTATCCTTTTTATTAATACCTCGTACTACTATTTATTTAGACAATTTTGGTTCAGGAGATTTAGACTTGAAAGTTTTAAAAACAGCTGCGGGAAAAGTTAAGTCTTATTCTTCAGAGGCTATCGGTGAAAAATCAGCAAGAGTAAGTATGTGGAAGAGTGGTATCACATGGGGATTGGATAACCCAATATTAGGTACTGGTGTTGATACGATAAAAGAGAAATATCCATCATATAGAAGAATAGAGTATGCCAGACGTGAGGGAGGGCATAATCTTACTCCTGATAGATTGCATAATGAATATGTGAATACTTTTGCTGCTACTGGTTTTTTAGGTCTTATTGGCAGGTATTTATTGGTAATAGGGTTTTATGCATATATGATTGTGAGTTATTTATATAAAAATAAGAATAAGCCTTCTTTTTATTTGATAGCTGCAACTTTTGCAGGATTCATTTTTTATCAAGGGCAAGTGCTTTTTAATTTTGGAGTTGTAGCAACATCATCAATTACCTATATGTTAATGGGCTTGGGATTAGCAATAGGTTACTATGGGTTTGGCAATAATTTAAGCACTAATATGGATGCAAATAATGAATAAATCTTTAAGTAAAGATACTAGAATTATTATTGTAATCATTGTTTTAATTCTTGTTGCAATTGGATATTGGCAGATTATGTTGCCTTGGTTTGCTGAACGTAATTATAGAAATGGTTATATCGCAAATAGTCAGAAACATTATTCAGCATCTGTTACATACTTAAATAAGTGTTTGAAATTAGCGCCATGGGAAACATATTATCAAATTACACAGGTTCGTAATTATGAAGCACTTTCAAGAAAAGAAAATGATTCAATAAAACAAAAAGAGTGGCTTATTAAAGCAAGAGATTTATATGTGTACATGCTAGAGCTAAATCCTGATAATCCTTGGTATTGGAATGGACTTGCCTCAATTTATCTTGGGTTATTTAATGCATCTCAGGATGCTGACGAAAAAAAAGAAAATTTTGAGTTAGCTGGCGATGCATATAAAAATGCATCAGAAGCTGATCCTATTAATCCATTATTTCAAATGTCTTATGGTTTTTACTTGCATCGTTCAGGGATGGTTGAAGATGCATATAAATATTACGAGAGATGTATAGAGTTAGATGATTGGTTTGTGGAAGCTTATTATCGTTTAGCAGAAATCGAACTTTCTAGAGGTGATTATGATAAGGCAATTGAGTATTTAGAAGGAATTACTTCAGCAGATAGAATAAATTATTATAAAAAAAGCGATAGCTATAGTCGTTGGGTAAAGGGTGGTAATTTTAGTAACTATAGACAGAAATTAGCTGAACTGTATTTTTCATATAAAAAGGACATGGCAAGGTCTATTGACATGTATAAATGGGCTTTAGAAAAACAAGAAACAAATCCTTCTGTTTGGAAGGGATTAGGCATGGCATATCATCAAGATAATCAGCTAGAGCGCGCAATTTATTGCTATAAAAAATCTATATCTATTAATCCGAACCAAGAGGATGTGTATAAGTATTTGGCTTATCTCTATTACAATATAGGATTGTTTAATAGTAGTATTGAGAATTTTAAGCGGTATTTTAAGACAAATAGCACAGATAAGAAAGCTAGAGATGATTACAACAAAATCAAAGGATTAGCAGGAAGATACAGGAATAGATAATATGTTTTTCTCTTTGTTTGCATTTATAGCTGATCTTGTTTTAATAAGCTTTGTTTATATATTAGCTTATATTATTAAGTTTAAAATAAACCTATCTTGGAATCTTTCAGAAATTGGTTATGGTAATTATGTTAATCATGCTCAGATAGAACCATATTTGCATTTGTTATATATAATAGTAATTGTATGGTCTTTTTCATTAATACTTTTTGGTGTTTATAAAGAAAGAAGAGGTGTTCTTTCAGGTATAGATGAAAGCATTAATATAGTTAAGGCAAGTTTTTTGTCTACAGCATTAATTATTGCTTCAACGTTTTTGTTTTATACTGGCGATTATTCCCGGCATGTATTTGGTTATGGAGCGATTTTATCGGTATTGTTTATATCTATAAATCATCAATTTAATTTTAAGTTAAGGAGCTTGTTTAGAAATAAGAGCAGAAATTGCAAGAGAGCAATTGTTGTTGGGACAGATGAGTCAGCTCAGCATGTATATGCAAGGATAATGCTTAACGAGAAGCATCAGTATGACTTGCAGGGAGCTTTTGGAAATAAGCCCAATAAACTAATTTATGCTGTTGAAGAAAAGTTTAACTATCAAGGTAAGTATGAAGAGCTTCTTGATTTTGTAAGCAACAATAAAATAGATACTGTTTTTGTTGTAACACAAGAACTGAGCATTAATCTTATTTCGGAATTAATGGAAAAGTTAATTGAATTTGGAGTTACAATTAAGTTGCAACCATCATTTTTGGAGGTATCTTCAGGCAAGCTAGAGAGTAGTGATGATTTAGGCATGGCTTTTTTCAGTATTAAACCTAGTGAACTGTCTGGACTTCAGTTTTTTTGTAAAAGAGCTTGTGATTTGGTGTTAGCTATTCCTGTTTTAGTTTTGCTTAGTCCATTTATTTTATTAATAGCTTTTTTAATCAAGTTTAGTGATAAGGGAAGCGCATTCTTTTCACAAGAAAGAACAGGGTTGAAGGGTAAAGAGTTTATGATGTATAAGTTTAGAACAATGCCAGAAAACATTGAGAAGGAAACAGGTCCAATGATTAATACTGAGTCCATTTCTAATCGGGCTACATGGATAGGTAAAATACTTCGCAAAACCTCTTTAGACGAGTTGCCGCAATTACTGAATATCATCAAAGGTGATATGAGTATTGTAGGTCCAAGACCCGAGCGTCCTATGTTTGTTGAACAGTTTAAGAACGAGTATCCGGATTATGACTTAAGACATAGAGTATTACCTGGTCTAACTGGATGGGCGCAACTTAATGGAAGGGCAGCATTATCAACGAGAGTTAATGAAAAGTTAATGTATGATTTGTATTATATAAATAATTGGACCTTATTATTTGATGTTAAGATTGTTATTAAAACATTGATTTATGTTCTGACATGGCAAGGCGCGTACTAGCTTTACTTCTATTATTAATCAGCGCATCTTTTGCGCATGATTTCGAGTATATCAAAACAGTTTTTGATGGCAATGAGATAACTTCAGCATATGTTGATAGTAAAGAAGTTGTAGCTTTCCTTGGGCATGGGCAAGAATCTTTAGAAAAGGCAGTTTCTGCTATTTCTCAACTTCAATTGCTTGGAGAACTAAATTATAGCCTAAAGGATTTAACTTGGAAGAAGAAGGAAAATCAATCAGTTCTTTATTGGGATACAGAAAAGGTAGTTGTTTTTTCTGAATTAGAAAAAAGGCTTAATGATGGAAGAGGCAACAATATAGTAAAGGCTGCATCTTTATTTGCAAATAGTAGTTCTGAATTTAGTAAAGTTTCAATTAAGAAAGATACTAAGCAAGGGCTTGCTAATAAAATGATATTAATTAAGACGGACTTGATTTCCTATGACGGAGTTTTGCCTGCAACACATGCGTATTATCCGTTAGGGACATTATTAAGACTTAAAAATACAAAAACAGATTGGACTGTAGTTGTTAAGATAGTTGATAATCAAAAAAACTTAGCAGATAATGAACTAGGTGTTGGAGACAATGCTTTAAAAGCTTTAGGTATTGGTAATGGTAAAAAAGTAAGAGTACAAACAATGTAAGGAGCACTAAATGTTTTTAGGAGTAAATATAGATCATGTGGCAACAATAAGAGAAGCAAGACAAGGAATAGAGCCATCAGTTTTAGATGCTGCCTTTGTTGCTGAGCAAGCAGGAGCAGATCTGATAACTATTCATTTGAGAGAAGACAGACGACATATACAAGATGCAGACGTATATGCAATAAAAGAAAAGATAACAAAACCATTAAATTTGGAAATGTCGGTTGTAGAAGAAGTAGTTAATATAGCATTAGATGTAAATCCATTTAAAGTTACGATTGTTCCTGAGAAAAGAGCAGAAGTAACAACAGAGGGGGGACTTGATGTTCTTGCTAATAAACAAAGGTTGATTGATATAATTGTTAGGTTTCGGGCAAAGGGAATAATTGTTAGCTTATTTGTAGATCCATCAATCGAGGTAATAAAAGCTTCTAAAGATGTAGGTGCTGATGCTATAGAAATACATACAGGTAGTTATGCAAATGCCGAGGGAAAAGCTATTGAACTTGAACTAGAGAATATTAAAAAGGCTGTTGAATACGCAGATTCTATTGGGTTAGAAGTAGATGCAGGACATGGGCTTAATTATCAAAATATTCTGCCTGTTGCCGATATCCCCAAGCTAGTAGAATTAAATATTGGACATAGTATAATTTCTAGAGCATTATTTGTAGGATTAGAGACAGCAATTAAAGAGATGAAATCCTTATTGTCTGCGTGATATAATACATTTATGATATGTCAAATTTGTAATAAAAGAAAAGCATCAATAACCCTTCAGACAAACATGAATGGTGTTAATAAATCGCTGCATATTTGTCAGCAATGTGCTAAAGAGAAGAATCATCTATTATTCCCAAAACCATTATTAGATTCATTATCCAAACAACAAAATTTGCCACCTTTTTTAGATTCTTTATTAAAACAATTTAACCAGCCTTCTTTTGATAAAGTATATGGCATGTTTAGTGAGCATGCGAATAAGTCTATGTACATTGCTCAAGAGGAGTGCAAGCGTTTGTGTCATTCACTTTTAGATACAGGACATATGATATTAGGTTTATTAAAAGAGAATGGTATCGTAAATAAATATTTTGAGGCAGATGATATTAATGTCGAAGACTTTATTAAAGAAGTAGATGAGGCACTAGGGAAGGGAGAGAAAGAAGATAGTGAGGAGGTCACGGTTAAGCTCAGTCCTAGAGCAAAAAAGGTAGTAGAGTTGTCTTATAATGCAGCTAAAGAGATGCATAGTCCTTATGTAGGGCCAGAGCATTTATTAATAGGTCTTCTTAGAGAAGCAGAGGGAATCGCTTTTATATATTTAACGAAAAGAGGAATAACTATTAATACTTTCTTAGAGTTTCTCTCACATAAGATGCCAGACAACCAAGACAAAAAGAAGGATGAAGATGTTAATAAATTCTTTGGTTCTTTTTTTAATGGTCCAGAAGTTGATGTGAAAGAAAAAGAAGATAAAAATGTTGATATTTTTGAACAATTTGGTAGAGATCTTACTAATTTAGCTCATGAGAATAAATTAGATCCCGTAATAGGTAGAGAAAATGAGATAAAGAGAATCATTAGAATTTTATCTAGAAGAACAAAAAATAATCCAGTACTTATAGGAGACCCTGGAGTTGGCAAAACAGCAATAGTCGAGGGGCTTGCCCAAGAAATAGTTAACCAAGAAGTTCCCGAGAACTTAATTGGCAAAAAAGTAATTGAACTGCAATTATCATCTGTTATTGCCGGAACTAGGTTTAGAGGAGATTTTGAAGATAGACTAAAACGTTTGATTGAAGAAGCTACAAAAAAAGATTCTAATATTATTCTTTTTATTGATGAGCTTCATACAATAATTGGGGCAGGCGCAGTCGGAGAGAATTCACTAGATGCAGCAAATATTCTCAAACCAGCCTTAGCAAGGGGAGAAATGCAGTGTATCGGTGCTACAACCATAGATGAATATAGAAAGTATGTAGAGAAAGATGCTGCTCTTGAACGTAGGTTTCAAAAGGTAGACGTTACAGAGCCTAGCAAAGAAGAGGCTGTATCTATTCTTGAAGGTCTTAGAGATAAATATGAAGCTTTTCATAGAGTAGAGATAGATTATGATGTTATTGAATATGCAGTGGATATGTCTTCTAGATATATTACTGACAGATTTCTGCCAGATAAAGCTATTGATTTAATAGATGAAGCTGCCGCAATGGTTCGAGTGGATTCTATTTCGCTTCCAGTCGTTATTAAACAAGCTCAGAAAAAATTAATTCTAATTAGAAAAGATGAAAAAGCTGCTGTAAAGAATCAAGAGTATGAGAAAGCAGCAAAGTATAGAGATGACATTGAGCACATAGAGACTTGGATAACTGAAGAGAAAGAGAAGTGGATGGCTAAAAAGGGCAGAAAAGTTGTTAAGGTTAGTAAGGAAAATATTTCAACTGTTCTTTCTGATTGGACTAAGATACCTCTTACTTCTTTACAAGAAAATGAGCTAGATAAATATACAAATATGGAAGATGAATTGAAACAAAGGATAGTTGGTCAAGATGAAGCCATAGAGGAAATATCAAGAGTAATGAAACGTGCTCGTTCGGGGTTAAAGAATCCAGACAGACCAATAGGTTCTTTTATTTTTGCAGGGCCTACTGGAGTAGGCAAAACTGAATTAGCAAAAGTGCTTACAGAATATCTTATGGGAGATAAAGACAAGCTTCTTCGGTATGATATGAGTGAGTATATGGAGAAATTTAATATTTCCAAGTTAATTGGAGCTCCTCCCGGATATGTTGGATATAATGAGCCAGGCCAGTTAACTGATAGAGTTCGTAGAAACCCATATAGTATTGTTCTTTTTGATGAGATAGAAAAAGCACATCCAGAGATTTTTAATATTCTATTACAGATTCTTGATAATGGGTTTGTGACAGATAGCCAAGGAAGAAAGATAGATTTTAGAAACACTACTATTATTATGACAACAAACTTAGGAGCAGACCAAGTTAAATCATTTGGGTTTAATACTGACAGTGCTGATAGCAATTATGATGTAATAAAGAAAAATGTGCAGGCTGAGATAAAAAATAATTTTAAAGTAGAGTTTATTAATAGGTTAAATGGAATTGTTGTATTTAAACAGCTAGGATTTGATTCTATGTCTAGAATATTTGATTTATTAACGGATAATATATATCAAAGGTTAGCGGAGAAGAGTATTAAGATGACAATTTCCAAAGGAGCTAAAGAGAAGCTCATTAATGATGCTCAGTTTGATGAATTTGGCGCAAGGTCTCTTGCTCGAATAATTGAAAAAGAGGTTGAAGATTTATTAGCTCAAAAGCTTCTAAAGAAAGAAATAAAGAATAACCAAAAGATAAGTTTGAAATTGTCAGGACAAGGTATCATTACAATATCAATTGCTAAATGAAGATAGAACAATCAGTAGAAGATTTTTTACTTTATTTAAAGTACGAAAAGGGTTATTCGCAGAATACATATTCTTCATATAATATAGATTTAAACCAGTTTATTAAATGGGGTAAAGCTATTGATACAGAATCACTTTCATTAGAAACGATAAATGACTTTATGTTACAAATGAAAAGACGAGGTTTTTCGAATAAAACATTAATAAGAAAAATATCTGCTGTTAGTTCATTTATAAGCTACCTGCTAAAAAAGGACATTATAAAAGAAAACCTTAAGATATTCTTAGATTTTCCAAGACAAAGTAAACGATTACCAAAAATAGTTAGCAAAGATGTAGTTAAGAAGATTAGTGGGCTGGCTATGAAAAAACATTATAAGGATATACAAATATTTCTTAGAGATAGGGCCGTGATGTCGCTAATGTATGGATGTGGATTGAGAGTGTCTGAGGTTGTTTCATTGCAGATGAAGAGTGTTGATGTTAATGCAAAGACAATTCGTGTTTTTGGCAAAGGTTCAAAAGAAAGAGTTGTTCCTATAGCAGCTAAAGTGTTGCCAAAGATTGAGGATTTTTTAGTAGAATGGAAGTTTATTGCTAGAGATTTTGTAATATCTAAAAAGAATGGCAAAGGACTGACTAGGCAGCGAGTATGGGAGATAATAAGTGATTGGCGAGATAAATTAGAAATAAAAGAGAAGATAACGCCACATATGCTGAGGCATACTTTTGCAACATTACTATTAGAGAATGATATTGATCTAAGATATATTCAGGAATTGTTGGGTCATAGTAATATTTCAACTACAGAGATTTATACAGCTGTTAGTACAAATAGACTTCATGATGTGTATAAGAAAGCTCATCCTAGAGCATGATTGAAAGGGATATGCTGAAAATATTATGATATTTATAACTATTAGAATTTTTGTTTTAATAATTTCAGTGATGCTCCATGAGCTAGCTCATGGTTTCGTAGCTTTAGTATTGGGAGATGATACTGCAAAGAAAGCAGGAAGACTTACCTTTAATCCTATTAAGCATCTAGATCTTGTTGGTTCTGTTATATTTCCAGCAATTCTAGCTATTACTCATAGTCCTGTTATGTTTGGCTGGGCAAAGCCAGTTCCAATAGATATGAGTAAAGTAAAAGATTCAAAGAAGCATATTGCAACGGTTTCTATTGTTGGCCCTTTAACTAATGTTTCATTAGCCGTTATCGGCGTATTATTGTTATGGTTGTTGCGTGTGCTGATTGAGGGAAAATATGGGCAAGATCTTTATCAAGTTTTTTTGATGATTAATGATACAGCCAAAATGCAGCTGATAGCAGCAGATCCATTGCTTTTCATTGCTATAGAAGTTTTTATGCAATTAGTTTTTATTAATACAGCATTAGCTGTGGTTAACTTAGTTCCTATCCCTCCGCTTGATGGAAGCAGGTTGTTATTTCCTTTTCTAAACAAAGATCAGGAAGCTATATATAACAAGCTAGAGAAATATGGTATCCTGTTGATTTTTCTTTTGCTATACATGAATGTACTCGACCCTATATTTAATTTTGTATTTGGCCTAGTTATACAATTAATCATTTAATCAGCATCTCTCAATAGATGATAATATGTTATACTTTTTTCAAGAGGTGACGACATGGAAAAATATTATGAAATAGTTATTGTTGGTGCTGGACCAGCTGGTTTGAGTGCCGCAATTTATGCAGCTAGAACTACTCGAAAAGTACTTATTATCGAACGTGCAATGGTTGGCGGACAGCAGAGTATGACAGAACATATTGAAAATTATCCAGGTACAGGAAAAGATCCAGTATCAGGGATGGCTCTTGCTGAAAAAATGCAAGTTCAAGCAGAAACACAAGGTGCTGAGTTTATGTATGATGAAGTCAAAAATATCCAGAATAAAGATGGAGTTAAAGTTATAGAGACAGCATATAGCGGAATTGTTAATGCTGGTGCAGTAATATTGGCAACTGGCAGAAGTTCTAGAAAAATGGATATACCAGGAGAGGCAAAGTTTACTGGAAGAGGCGTTTCTTTTTGCGCTACATGTGACGGTGCTTTTTATAAAGATAAAAAAGTTGCTGTTATAGGTGGTGGTAATGCTGCTTTTGAAGAAGCATTATTTTTAACTAAGTTTGCAAAAGAAGTAACCATATACCATAGACGTTCTGAATTTAGAGCTGAAAAGATTGTAATAGAACGAGTGATGAATAATCCTAAAATAAAAATAGAAACTCCATGTGTTCTAACAAGCATTGATGGTGACACAACTGTTCAATCAATAACAGTAAAACATAAAGAAACAGAAGCAGAAGAGAAAATAGATGTTGATGGAGTATTTATTTATATAGGAAGTTTACCGAATACTGATATCTTTAAAGAATTTGTCACATTAGATGCGCAAGGATATGTTGTAGCCGATTCTAAGATGCGCACAATTGTTCCTGGTGTATTTGCTGCCGGTGATTTAATAAATAAACCTGTTTGGCAGGTGGTTACTGCTGTATCTGATGGTGCAGTAGCAGCAATTATTGCTGATGAATATATGTGTTCGCAAGAAAAAGTATGTGAAAAGGAGCAGAATTAAATGAAGATAGCTATTGGTAATGATCATGCTGGCGTAGAGATGAAAAAATCTTTGATGACTTATTTAGCTGATAAGTATGGACATGAGTTTTTAAATATTGGAACAGATACTGAAGATTCTGTAGATTATCCTGTTATTGGAAGACAAGTTGCTGGATTAGTGGCTGATGGCTCCGCAGTAAAAGGTATTATAATATGTGGAACAGGTATTGGTATTTCTATGGCTGCTAACAAGGTTAAGGGAATAAGAGCTGCTCTTTGTACTACAGAATTTGATGCAGAGATGGCAAGTAAACATAATGATGCGAATGTATTATCATTAGGAGCTAGAACTACATCTATTGAAGATGCTATTAAAATAGCAGACGTATGGATAACGACAGACTTTGAGGGTGGAAGACATCAAAGAAGAGTAGACCTTATAGAAGGTTAATTTTTTACTCTCGGGTTACTTTCATTTCTAGTAGTTCGTCTATTACTTCTTCTGAAGCACCAAGTAGTTTCATTAATTTAATTTCTGAATCAAAACTTAGCATATTACTTTCGAACTCCATAATAAGGCCCCCTTGTTTTTTTGTTAAACTTATATTTGCCCATAAACAGGGAAGTTAAACATAAAACGGAGAAAACGAATTGTTTGTGATGCATATTAATGGTAGCGATGGTTGGAATCGAACCAACGACAACACGGGTATGAGCCGTGCGCTCTAACCAACTGAGCTACATCGCCATTAAATTGCCTGTTTATTTTAGACGAAGTTTGAATTTTACGCAATACAGAACCTTTGGTTTTCAATGACAAGTAACAATTGTATTATATATATATGCGTTTCATTATAGGATTACTATTACTATCAACAGTTTTTTGTTCACAGGTTTTCTTTTCTCCAAATGGAGGAACTCGTGAGCAGATTATAAATCTAATCCAAACTACCACTGGGAATATTGATATAGCTATATTTAGTTTTACTTCTAAGGAACTAGCAATGGCTTTGCTTATGGAAAATAAAAAAGGCCGTAATATTAGAATAGTTGCAGACAGAGGACAGGGCAATGGAAAGTACAGTGCTTTGAAATTATTAAGAGAACATGTCCCTGTTAGATATCTGCCAGTAAGTTATGGTCGCGGCATGATGCATCATAAGTTCATGTTAATTAATAAAACATACTTGGTTACGGGTTCTTATAATTGGAGTACCAATGCCGAGAAGTATAATTATGAAAATTGTTTAATTTTAGATGAGAGTAAGTTAATAACTGAATATTCAGCTGAGTATGAAAAGATTTGGAAAGAAGGAGCTAGCTATGATCAGCTTCAGTGATTTAGATTTTATTTATGAACAGGTGGATATCATTTTAAAAGATGTTGCAGATAAAGAAGAAAAAGCTTTCAAAGTATTAGTTTCATCTGTAATTAGTCTTAGGACAAAAGAAGCTGTTACATGGGTAGTTTCTGAGAAACTTTTTGAAAGTGTTCAAAATTATAAACAGCTTCAAACTATATCTTTAGAAGATTTAACTAATTTGCTATATCCGTGTGGTTTTTATAAGAGAAAGTCCGAACAGCTAAAAAAGATTGCAGATATTGTTCTTAATGATTTCGATGGCAAAACTCCAGAGACAATAGTGGGTCTGCTATCATTGCCAGGAGTTGGGCGAAAGGTGGCTAATTTGGTCATAACGGAGGTTTTTGATGATGACGGTATCTGTGTTGATACTCATGTGCATAGAATTGCAAATAGATGGCTGTGGCTGGAAACTAAAACCCCCGATGATACAGAGATAGAGTTGAGGAATATATTGCCAAGAAAGTATTGGAAGACAATTAATCAGTACTTGGTGCTATTAGGACAAAATATTTGTCTGCCCCGTAATCCCAAATGTTCCGAATGTTTTCTTAATAATAAGTGTCAATTTAATATAACTTCTCCCGCATCTGCGGGAGAAGTTATATAATATAAGTATGTATTGTACTTATTGTGAAAAATTAGTTTCTGACAAAATGGCTGTTAGACGTCAGTTTTGCCCATATTGTGGCAGAAAGCTTCATTGGTACGGAGTTCCAGAAGTAGAGCTTAGTAAACCAATAATGCAAGCTATTCTCAAAAGGAAAAATTTTTTAGTAAGACAGAAACTAGAAGGTATTAAGGAGCACTATTTTAAACAAAAGGATATTGATTTAGCTTTCATTGAAATTCAAGATTCTTTAAATATTAATCCTAATAATTTAAAAGCACGCTTTCAGCTAGGCCTATATTATTATGAGAAAAAGCGTTTTGATAAAGCAAAAGATGAATTTTTAACCATATTGAAAATTGATGAGTTTCATAAAGATGCATTGTTTAATCTTGCAAATATTGCAGTTGAGAATGAGGATTATAAAGAAGCTACAGGCTTTTGTGATAAAATTTTGTCTAAGGAACCAGATAACGTGAACGCTTTATACAATAAAGCAGTTGGGCTTTATTATATGGGTAATGTAGATACTGCAATTGGAACATTTCGTAAAATCCTTAGTATTGATGAAGATAATGAAGCAGTTAAGCAAGCAATCCAAGAGCTTTCTTCAAAATTGAACTAGTTTTTTTTAGATATAGGTTTAACTTTATATATTAGTGGGTATATTTCCTGTATGGAAAATAAAGTAATATCTATAAAAAAACCATATCAACTGGATCTTTTTGAGGAGGCAGAAAATTTTTTCAGAAAAGATTTAGCTGATATTGAGCTAAGTATGAAATCAATGATGAATTTAGAGCTTTGGAGTGCGGAGTCTTTAGCAATTTATTCTAAATTGAAAGTAGATAAATCTGACTTGTTAAAAAGTTGGAGTTTGCCAGTCACAAGAGTAGAGTTAACTAGAAATGAAAAAATAGCAGCTACAGAAAAATTAGATCTTAGAAAGAATGAAATTACTAATATTATTAATGAATATGAATTAAAGCCTGAATTTGAGTATGGGGTTTATTCATTGGATAAAAAAGATATTGAAGAGCTTGAAGGCTTGAGAAGTTCTATTGAATCTCAAATATTAAGATTACGTACTTCGATTAAGTTTTCATACTCTAGAAAGATTAAAGTAGTCCTAGACCAAGAGGAATCTTTGCATGAACATAGTATCTCTACAGGCACTTCAAAAAGAAATGTATCAGAAGCATCGGGAGAAGTTAATACCGATCTTATTCTAAAGAACTCTAGCTATAAAAGAAAAGAGGCCATTAATAGGGCTTATTTTCGTATGAAAGAATCAAGGAGAAGAGTTATTTTGGATTTAGCTGGAGAGCCTCTTGTAAAAGCAACGAGTATAGCGGCTGTTTTAATGAAAAATTCATATTTCCTTGAACAAGAAAATGGGCTTATGCCATTTAATTCATTAAAAGATGTTGAAGATTACCTTTTATCAGTTGAAGAATCAGAATGGGTTAAAATTCTGAAGTTTACAGTGCCTCACGGTAATATTCATTATGAAGATTATGCAAGTGCAGTACCAATTATTCACGAAAATTAATTTATAGTTTGACATTTTTTTTATCCATGATATCATAACATTTAGATAAGTAAATATGAGGAGGGTTTATGGATACTTGTGAGAATGTTACGGAGACTTTAAAAGTGCTGGGTAATCCCGTAAGGATGAGAGTTCTTAAACACGTAGCGGGTGTCGGTTGTTGTGTTTCTGATATTGAAGAAAATTTAGATTTGCCACAGTCAACAGTGTCTCAGCATTTATCTGTTCTTAAAAGGATGGGAATAGTTAAGGCAACAAGAAACCATAAAGAGGTTTCTTATACATTAGTTAATGATTTTGTTAAGGATTTGTTAGAGCTTTGTTGCAAATATTCATAAAATAGGAGGAATAAAAATGGTTGCATTAGTTACAGATTCAAATTTTCAGAGTGAGGTATTAGACGAGAAGGGTAAGTTAGTGGTTGTGGATTTCTATGCTGATTGGTGTGGTCCTTGTAAGATGATGGCTCCAGTTTTAGACCAAGCTGCAGCGCAAGTTGCGGATAAAGCTAAAATTGTTAAATTAAATACTGACGAGAATCAAGATACAGCAATGAAGTATCAGGTTACAGGTATTCCATGCTTAATAGTTTTTAAAGATGGTGCAGAGATTGATAGATTAGTAGGTTTTAGACCTGCTCCTCAATTAGTACAAGACATTAACGCAATAGCTATAAAATGATTGAGTTAGCTTTAATAGCTGTTTTTGCAGGGGTATTATCGTTCTTATCACCATGTGTGTTCCCGTTAGTCCCCCTGTATATTGCTTATTTCTCTGGGGTTAATGCCGAAAATAAAAGTAAAAAGAAATTAGTTTTAAATGTTTTAGCTTTTATTATGGGGTTTACTGTTATTTATTTAATGCTAGGTCTTTCTGTAAGTTTTTTTATTTCATTCATGCAAAGGTATTATGTGTTTAAACTAATTTTAGGTGTTCTTATGATAGTTTTTGCATTACATTTTTGGAAAGTTCTTAGAATACCAATACTATATTCAGATACTAGAAATATTAATATAAAGAAGTTTAATGTTGCTTCATCCTTTATATTCGGTGTTTTGTTTGCATTCGGCTGGTCACCATGTATTGGGCCTTTATTAGGAAATGTTCTGATTCTAGCTGCAAATGCAAATGGATTGTATGGCAAGGTTGTTGTTTTATTAATGTTCTGTGTAGGATTAATTATTCCGTTTTTATTAGTAGCCTTTATGTCAGAAGGTATTAGGAAAAAAGTAAAAGGACTAAATAAATATTCGCGTTATGTGGAGTTTGTTTCTGGTGTGCTATTATTTGTAGTAGGTATATGGGTGTTAGTGGGTAACTAGAAGGAGGAAGAGATGAAGAAGTTATTAATTATAATGTTGATGTTGTTTTCTTTGGGGGTAGTATTCGCTGAAATCTCAACTAAAGATGAGATTATTCCAGACTTTATGCTAAGTGAATTATCAGGTGAAGAAGTAGCACTAAGTACTTACGTTGAAGGTAAAGATATTAGTTATTTGGTGTTTTTTACTACTTGGTGTCCTTGGTGTTCAAAGCAACTTGAAGCTTTTCAAGGAATGTCTGAAGAAGTTTCCAGTAATGTAGGCTTTGTAGCGATAGGTTTTGATAAGAGCACTAAAAAGATTAAAAATAAGCTTAATAAATTGGGAGTTACGTTCCCATCAGTTGTAGGAACAACTGAGATTGCTAGTTATTTTAATGTATCGGGAATTCCGGTAACAGTTGTTATCGATAAGAATGGCAAGGTATTAGATCAAGTTGTTGGTTTTAGAAAGATAGAATATTTTTCTAGTTTTCTGTAGAAACATTTTGTGCTAGATCAGCAGTTATGGTCCTGTAAAATGGGTTGTGTTTTAAGTTTTCAGCCAGTGTATAGCTTCTTATTTCGTGAAGTGCAAAATTCGCATCTGTTGCATCTAAGATTAAATACTTAAAAAGTAATCTTTGAATCATTGATGACATACTCAGTGCTTTTTGTGAATCAAAATGGTTCTTAATAAAATAACTGAGGGCTAAGTGTCTGGTTTTAATATCATTAAGACATCTGATTAGGATTGGATTGTCTTCGCTATAAGTTCTGTATAAAAGCATTTTTTTGAAAAATTCCATAACTAAGTGTTCTTTAGTTTCTTGAGTTGTTATTCTGTTTGCAGATAGTAGTATATTAGGAATATCTTTGGCAGTTTTCGGTTGACCATTTTCTTCAAATTCTAAAGTGTTACTTACTCCTTCCTCTAGGCGTAAGAATATTTCCCTATCAGGGTAATTCCATATATCATAATCTAGAGTTAGTCCAAGCATTGTTGCATCATCAGATTTCTCTACGTTTATTACAGCTTTAGTGTCTTCTTTATTATTATTTTTAAAGGCTGCTGATCTTATTTTGAGTTTATTATTATTATCTATTTTTAAAATTTGTTGAACATCTCCAATAAGTTCTATACATAACTGGAGTGTAACATTCTTTGTGAAGAGGGAATGCCTACTTCCTTGTTTTGATAAAAAATTGCTGTTGTTTTACCGTCCTGATCTTCTCTAATTGAATTAATACTGCTGTATTGGTTGAGTTCCATAAATTTTTGTGTTTTATTCGATGTTAGTGGCACTCTTGTCGCAATTTTCCCTGAATTGCCAGAAAGTTCTACTTTTTTTGTGCTAATTGTTTTACCATTTTTGTCTTTTATATTTGGTAATTCTGCAAACATTATCCCGTTTTCTATTTTCAAATTTTTAATTATAGTTTCAAATCCAAATTCATTTGAGTCCTCAATAGAAAAAATGTTTAATATTTCAACAAAAGTTTCGTCATCTTCTGATCTGTGTATTTCTTTAACAGCAAATCTTGAACTATGGTGGGGGTCTGCGTGTAAAGTTGTTATTCATAAATGGTCCCCATCTGTTTTCCCATATATTTGATCAAACATAGTTTGATAAACAACAATATCCGAACAATTTAATAAAGACTTCATTGCATGATATAGGAATAAATACATAATATCCCTTCCTTATATAATGATTGTCATTAATATATCGAGTCAAAGACTAAGATATTGCAGTTATTTAGCTATTAGAATATAGCAAGGTTTGACGCTGATGATAATGTGGTTTATGCTACTTCTTGAGAGCGAAAATATCTTGAAATATACTTAGGAGAAAATAGATTTGAATGTACTAGTAATAGGTAGTGGTGGCAGAGAACATACAATAGTTTGGTCCTTAGTGAAAAGTGATGACGTAGAAAAGGTTTTTGTTAGTCCTGGCAATGGTGGCACAGCTTCTATAGCAGAGAATGTTTCTATTCCAGTATCAGATATAGATACTATGATCTCTTTTATAAAAGATAACAATATTGGTCTAGTAGTAATTGGTCCCGAAGATCCATTAGTCGACGGGTTAGCGGATAAGTTGCTTGCAGAAGGTGTCCCAGTATTTGGACCTCAAAAGAAAGCAGCGCTTTTAGAGGGAAGCAAGGCCTATGCTAAGAGATTTATGAAAAAATATAATATTCCTACAGCTGCTTATGAGGAGTTTGATGATTATTATAAAGCTTGCACCTATCTAGAAAGTATTGCTTATCCAGTTGTTATAAAGGCTGATGGTTTGGCTGCAGGTAAAGGCGTGATAATTGTTAATAATCAAGAAGAAGCATTACAAGCATTAGATAGAATAATGAAGGATAAAGATTTTGGTAATGCAGGAGAAAAGGTAGTTGTTGAAGAGTTTTTAGAAGGGGAAGAAGCTTCCATTCTTGCGTTTGTAGATTCAAAGACAATTGTTCCTATGGCTCCAGCACAAGATCACAAGGCAGCTTATGATGGTGATACTGGACCAAATACTGGTGGCATGGGCACTTACTCCCCAGCACCAATAGTCGATGAAGCGATGCAGAAGAAGATTAAGAAAGAAGTCTTTGATAGGTTCATGGTTGGCTTGAATACTGAGAATATGCCTTATCACGGAATCCTGTTTGTTGGTCTAATGATAAAAGATGGGAAACCAAAGGTTTTAGAGTTTAATGTAAGATTTGGTGACCCTGAAACACAGGTAGTTTTGCCTAGGTTAAAAACAGATTTATATAAAATAATGGATGCTGTTGTTAATGATAGATTATCTGACATTAAAATTGAATGGAAAGATGAATTCGCAGTTTGCGTAGTAATTGCTTCAGAAGGTTATCCCGGCAAATATCCAAAGGATATTGAATTATCTAATTTAGAGCAAGAAGATGCTATGGTTTTTCATGCTGGAACAAAGATAGATGATGGGAAAATATTAAGCTCTGGTGGACGTGTTTTGGGTGTTACTGCTATGGATAGTAATTTAGAAAAAGCAATATTTAAAGCATATAAGGCTGTAGAAGGTATAAGTTTTTCTAAGAAGTATTTTCGTAAAGATATCGCCCAGAAGGCATTTAGACATTTATAATAATTTATAATGAAAAGAATAATATTAGCAACTCACAATGACCATAAGGCAATTGAAGTAAACAATATCCTTAAAGGATTTGAGGTTGTTTCCTTGAAACAACTAGGATGGACTGATGAAATTGTTGAGGATGGTTTGACCTTTCAAGATAATGCAAAAATAAAAGTTTCTGCAGTAGCTGCAAAATATCCCAATGACTTAATTTTAGCTGATGATTCCGGTTTGGCAGTTAATGCCTTGAATGGAGATCCAGGGATTCATTCTGCACGCTATGCTGGAAATGATAGAAGTAGCTTAGCTTTGTGTAATAAATTAATTGAAGAACTATCAGATGTTCCGCGAGGAAAACGCAATGCTAGATTTGTTACCGTTTTAGCTTATTATCACCCAGAAAATAGAGATGTTAATTTTTTTGAAGGGTTTGTCGAAGGGATAATTTCCAAGGGAATGATAGGGGAAAACGGGTTTGGATATGATCCTATTTTTTATATAGAGTCTAAAGGTAAAACAATGGCAGAATTGCTTCCAGCAGAAAAGGATTTAATAAGCCATAGGTATAATGCATTGAAATCATTTAAAGAATACTTGGAGCATTAATGAGTAATATTTTATTTATTTCAAATGGACATGGAGAAGATTTGATTTCTTCTAATATAATTAAGACATTTAAAAAAAATTTTAAAAAGAAAGAGGTTTTTGCTCTGCCAATGGTTGGCAAAGGAGATATCCTTAGGGGTGATAAGAAAATAAACATTATAGGTCCTCAAAAAGAAATGGCTTCAGGTGGGTTTATAAAAAGAATTGGCTTACTTTTTACTGATATTTTAGCAGGTTTGTTGAGTTTGCATTTTCGTCAAATAAGGAATGCTTCTAAGCATAAATATGATCTAGTTGTTTGTGTTGGCGACTTTTTCCCATTTATTTTGTCTTTCTTTTTTTTAAAGTATAAGAATATTGTACTTGTTTCAACGGCCAAGTCTGATTTATTTGAGAAGCATTTTCTTATTGAAAGATTGTTTATTAAACTGGCTAAAGCAAAAGTTCTTACTAGAGATCAGATAACTGCAGATAATCTTCTGGCTAGAGGTGTTGATGCCAAATATTTAGGAAACGTAATGATGGATGACTTAAAGGTGAGAAGTAGAATAAATTCTGATAACAAGAAGGATCTTACTTTAGGTGTATTGCCAGGAAGCCGAAAAGAGGCTTATAAAAATTATACTTTAATCAAAAAAGTTTTGCTAAGATTGCCTACTAGCTGGAATATTTTAGTAGCTGTTCCATCTAACTTGGATAGGTCAAACTTTCTAATATCTGAGAAAATGAATAGTATTCAGATAGTAGGGTTCGAGGATATGTTGAATTCAGCAGATGCAGTTATTGGTTTAGCAGGCACAGCTAATGAACAGGTTATTGGCGTAGGATTGCCTTTGTTTACTTTCCCAGGTTTTGGAACTCAGACTACAAGAAGAAGATTTTTAGATCAACAAAAGCTGCTAGGAGGTTTGCCTGTATATGTTGATTCTCAAGATAGTGATATAATTGCAAAAACAATTAAGAAGAGTATGAGTGATCTTGAATTTATTAAAACTGGTTTAGAGTATGGTCCAAAGATTATGGGGTCTAGTGGAGCTGCTAACAAAATTTCAAAGGAATTAAAATGTATTTTAGAATCATAAAGTATGCAAGACCATATTTAAAACACTTTCTTGTAGCTTTTATTTTTGCTACGTTATTTGCTGTAGCAAATTTTTTCTTTTTACCACTTATGCGAGATTTAACAAAAGTTATTTCTAGTAAAAACATGAGGATGTTTAACTTAAATGTAGCATATATCGCAGTTTTATACGGCATTAGAACGGCATCACAGTTTATTCAAACATATTGGATGGCTTATATTACAAGTAGATTAACTATTGATTTACGAATGGAGATGTTTACACATATTCAAAGAATGTCATTAGATTTTTTTGAAAAGTATAGGCAAGGCGACATTATTAGTAGAGTAGTTTCAGATATTTCAGCGATCGAGTTAGTTATTAAGGATAGTTTTGTTCAGCTAATTCCCCAAACTTTTACGCTTATTGGGGCTGTTACCTATTTGTTTATTTTAAATTGGAAATTAGCGGCCATGATGTTTTTGATGGTTCCTTTATTTATATACATTATTCAGGCATTGGCTGGCAGATCAAGAAAATACACTAGTAAAATGCAAAGAAAGAATGCTGATGTGCTTAGTGTGTTACAGGAGTCTTTGGCTGGAATCAGAATTGTAAAAGCTTTTTCAATGGAGAATCATGAGATAAAGAGATTTTTAAGGCAGAATGAACAAAACTTCATATTTACTATGAAGAATGTAAGAGTAAATGCCTTACAAGAACCATTAGTTGGTTTTTTGCAATTTTTGTCTATTATTTTTGTTTTTTGGTTTGGTTTTAGAGAAATAATTATTGGAAATATGATTATTGCAGATTTGATGGCTTTTATAACAGGTGTTTTTCTTATCATTGAGCCAGTTCAAGCTTTAAGTAAGGCATATACAAAAGTACAAGCATCAATGGCTTCAGCTGAACGTATTTTTGGAATTCTAGATTTGATCCCTACAGTTACAGATAAAAAAGACGCTATTAAGGTGGAAAATGTAGATGGTAATATTGAGTTTAAAAATGTTTCTTTTGCTTATGATAAGTCAGAAGGAAACGTTTTAGATAATGTTGATTTTAAAGTAAAAACTGGAGAGACAATAGCGCTTGTTGGACCTAGTGGCGGGGGGAAGACAACCTTAGTTAATTTAGTCGCTCGTTTTTATGATGTAAGCGAAGGAGCACTTCTTGTTGATGGGCAAGATATAAGGGATATCAGTATGGCATCTTATAGAAAGTTTATTGCAATGGTTCCCCAGGAAACAATTCTTTTTAGAGGATCTATTGAGAGCAATATTGTTTATGGTAAGCCTGGAGCTACTCGTAAAGAAGTAGAAGCGGCTGCAAAAGCTGCCAATGCTGAAGAATTCATTCTCAAAATGAAAAATAAATATGTTACAAGATTGGGAGATAGTGGGCAAAAATTATCTGGAGGTCAGAAACAGCGTATAGCTATAGCTAGAGCAATATTAAAAAATCCTAAGATTCTTATTTTAGATGAGGCTACCTCTGCTTTAGATAATGAGTCTGAAAAACTAGTGCAAGATGCTCTAGATAAGCTGATGAAAGGGAGAACAACCTTTGTTATTGCGCATAGACTATCAACAATTATTAATGCAGACCGTATACTTGTTGTCGATGGTGGGAAAATTGTCGAAGAAGGAACCCACGATATGCTAATAGCTTATAATGGATTATATAAGAGCCTATACGAGAAGAATTTTAAGTAAGAAAATTAGGATTTTCTTACTTATTTTAAATAACCACTAGTTTCTAAGAACTTCTTATAATACTTAGTCATACCTTCTTCTAAAGTGTGAAAATTTGATGTATATCCAGCAGCTCTGAGCTTTGAAATATCAGCTTCTGTATACACTTGGTATTTTCCTTCAAGGTGTTTTGGGAAAGGCACAGTTTCTTGTTTAGCTTTTGGTTCAAGCGCAATCAATGCTTTAGCCATGTCATCAAAGCTTCTAGATTTGCCTGTGCCACAATTATAGATTCCACTTTTCTTGTTTTTATAAAAGAACATATTTACCTTTACTACATCATCAATAAAAATAAAGTCTCTTAGAAAATTTTCACTACCTTCAAAAAGCTTAATATTTTCTTTTCTTTTTAACTGGTTGAACATGTGGAACGGTACAGAAGCCATGCTAGCTTTGTGGTTTTCTTGGTAACCGAATACATTGAAATACCTAAGTCCTAAGATTTGAGAGTCTATGTTTTTACTTTTTGATTTTAAATCTCTTACATAATTATCAAAAGAGAATTTAGAGAATGCATATACATTAAGAGGGTATTCGCATGAAGGATCTTCTTTGAAGCCATTTTCTCCGTTTCCATATACTGATGCACTAGAAGCATAAAGAAAGTTTATGCAGTTACTAATAGCAAAATGAAGTAATCGTTTAGAGTATTCATAATTATTTTTCATCATGTAAATGCCATCAGTTTCAGTTGTTTTTGAGCATGCACCTTGGTGGAATATTGTTCTAGCATGTTTGAATTTATCAAGGTTCTCAATGAAATCTTTTTTGTCGATATAATCAACATATTTTAAAGAGTTTAAGTTCAGATGTTTTTCAGAATTGGATAAGTTATCAACTATTAATATATCAGTTATTCCTTCTTCATTAAGCTTTTTTACAATATTGCTTCCTATAAATCCAGCTCCACCAGTGACTATTATCATAAATATCTCCTATTTGGTTATTCTTCAGTTTACGTCTTACTTAATAGTATAAATAGTTTAAGGTAAAAAAAATAGCTTTTTATCTCATTAGTTAATTAGTGTGCGATTGTGCTTTCTATAAACTTGTCGAAGTATATCAATAAACATATAATGATACTATGACATCAGATTCAAATATAAATCTCCAACAAGGAACTTTTACTTTCGCAGAGAGCAAAGGGTTAGTGCTGCAAAGCGGAAGACAATTTGGCCCAGTTACCGTTGCCTATGAGACCTATGGTGAGCTTAATAAGGGTAAAAGTAATGCTATATTGCTATTGCATGCTCTTTCGGGAGATGCGCATGCGGCAGGAAAGTATAAAGACAGTGACAAAAAGGCAGGTTGGTGGGACTTAATGGTAGGTCCGGGAAAACCATTTGATACAGATAAATATTTTTTAATATGTTCAAATGTACTTGGTGGCTGTTCTGGTACAACAGGGCCAACTTCAATTAGTCCAGATACAAATAAGCCATATGCAATGAGTTTCCCAGTAATTACCATAGAAGATATGGTGAAAGTTCAATATGAGTTAGTTAAATCATTTGGAATAAGAACGTTACATTCTATTGCTGGAGGTTCAATGGGTGGCATGCAGGCCTTGAAGTGGGCTCAGTTATATCCAGATGTTGTAAGGTCAGTAATCGCTGTTGCTACTACTGCTAGGTTGTCGCCACAAGCTATAGCCTTTAATGAGGTAGGAAGACAGGCTATAATTTCTGATAAAGCTTGGAATAAAGGTGATTATTACGGTAATAAAGAAACACCTGATAAAGGATTAAGTATTGCCAGAATGTTGGGGCATATTACATATCTTTCAGAAGAAGGTATGAGTAAGAAGTTTGGTAGACAGCTTCAGAATGCAGAAGAGTATCAATATGAGTTTCTTACTGAATTTCAGGTGGAGAGTTATCTTCATTATCAAGGACAACGATTTACCGAAAGGTTTGATGCAAATTCATATATTTATCTTACAAAAGCAATAGATTATTTCAACCTTGCAGATGGTTATGGTTCCTTGCAAGAGGCCTTTAGAATCGTTAATAGCAAGTTTTTGGTATTATCTTATACTTCAGACTGGTTGTTTCCAACATATCAATCTGAGGAAATAGTAAATGCTTTAAGAAAAAACAATGTTAATGTTTCTTTTTGTGAAATTAAGGCTGATTATGGACATGATTCCTTTTTGTTGCAGAATGATTTGCATGAGAAATTAGTTTCAGGTTTTTTGGAGAATGTATAAATGAAAAGAGCTATTGAGTTTTTAAAGAAAAGAAAAGATCTTCAGTCAATCCTTGGATTTATAACAAAGAATTCTAAAGTGCTGGATATCGGTTGTGGCGATGGTAAGCTGCTTAGCAGCTTAAAACAAGCAAAAGATATAGAAGCTTATGGTCTAGAGATTAAAGAAGAAAGTGTTGCTGAATGCGTTTCCAAAGGCCTTAGCGTCATTCAGTATGACCTTAATAAAGGTCTTCCGGAATATGCGGATAATTCTTTTGATTTCATTATTCTTTCACAGACTTTGCAGCAGGTTGCAAGACCAGATGATGCTATTAAAGAAGTAGTAAGGGTAGGGAAGAAAGCGATAGTAAGTGTTCCAAATTTTGGATTTTGGAAATGTCGTTTAAATATTTTTTTTAAAGGAAGAACTCCAGTTACAAAAGCTTTGCCATATAAATGGTATAACACACCCAACCTGCGGGTTTTAACAATAAAAGATTTTTATGATTTCTGTGAAGAAAGTGGTGTTAGAGTTATAAAAACTATGCCTTTGTTATCTACAAAGAATGGTTCAGAAAAAGTTATAAAATTATTTTCAAATTTACGAGCTGACTATTGTGTTTTTATAGTAGAGAGCACCTAGTGAAATAGTCGGCTTTTTCTTTGTTGACACTCTTTATCTAAGAGGGTAAAATTTATAGCCGGTTTGGGACCTAAATTTTAAGCCACATTTAGTCATGAATGGACAGGAGAAATTAATGTACGCAATAGTAGAAGTAGCTGGAAAACAGTATAAAGTAGAAAAAGGCATGGACCTTTTTGTAGATAAATTAGGGGAAGAAGTTAATGCAAAAATAACTTTAGATAAGGTATTATATTTTACTGATGGTAAGAAAGTAGAAATTGGAACTCCATATGTAACAGGAGCTTCGGTAAAGGCAGAGGTTAAAGACCCTGCGTATAAAGATAAGAAAATCATAGTTTTTAAATATAAAAACAAAACAGGTTACCATAAGAAGCAAGGACATAGGCAGCAGTACACACTATTAGCTATTAAGGATATTTCTTTTGGGAAAACAGCTCCAGTTAAAAAAGAAGAAGTGGTTGAAGCTAAGCCTGTAGTGAAAAAAGAAACTGCAGCAAAGAAGCCTGTGACAAAAACAACAACAACTAAAAAGCCAGCAACTAAAAAAGCATCAGCTAAAAAAGTTGAAGGCAAAGAAAAAGCATAAGGAGCTACTAATATGGCACATAAAAAGGGAAAAGGTAGTACCAGTAACGGAAGAGACAGCAATCCTAAGTACTTAGGTGTAAAGAAGTTTGGTGGAGAAAAAGTAATAGCAGGTAATATCATCATCAGACAAAGAGGTACAAAATTCAAACCAGGAAGGAATGTAGGGTTAGGAAGAGACTACACTATATTCTCATTAATAGAAGGCAGAGTTTTATTCGAAGATGTAAAAGGTAATAGTAAAAAAGTTAGCGTAGAAGTAGCAGCTTAAAGAAATACTTAGTTTTGTTATATAATGAAAAGCGGACATTGTGTCCGCTTTTTTATTATTATAGGAGTAATAAATGTTTATAGACGTAGCCGATATAGAAATTAAATCAGGAAATGGCGGACAAGGCTGTATTAGCTTTAGACGTGAGAAGTATGTTCCTAGAGGTGGACCTGATGGGGGTGATGGCGGCAAGGGTGGCGATATCATCCTTAAGGCTGATTCTAGATTAAAGAGTTTGATGGATTTTCATTATAAAAAAATATATAAAGCACAATCAGGATTACCTGGAGAAGGTAGAGACTGTTATGGAAAAAAAGGTGAGGATATTGTTTTAAGCCTTCCTATTGGTACTACAATCACAAATAATGAGAACGATGGAGATATTATTGTAGATCTTATCGAAGCTGGACAGGAATATGTTTTAGCTAAAGGTGGTTTTGGCGGAAAGGGTAATGCTAGATTTGCCAATTCAGTAAATCAGACTCCTTACTATTCTCAACCTGGAACCCCGGGAGAAGAGTTTAATATTCACTTAGAACTAAAGATGATTGCCGACGTAGGCATTATTGGACTTCCAAATATAGGAAAGTCTTCGTTTATATCTAGAGTTACAAATGCTAAGCCTAAGATAGCTAATTATCCATTTACTACATTGGTTCCAAACTTAGGTGTTGTGAACTACAAAGGTGAAAAACAATTTGTTATTGCAGATGTTCCAGGAATTATTGAAGATGCACATGAGGGGCATGGTCTAGGTTATCAATTCTTAAGACATGTTGAAAGAACACGTGTTCTTGTACATATGCTAAATGTATCTGATTTTAAAACAATGAATCCAAAAGAAGCATTTGATATGTTGAATAGAGAACTTGGATTATATAATGAGGAAATCTTAGACAAGAAACAACTGATAGTTTTTAATATGATTGATACCTTGCAAGATCGCAGTGTGCTAGATGAGTATAGGAAAGAATTCAATGAAAGAGTTTTTTATATTTCAGCAGTAACAGGTGAAGGTGTAGATGTCCTTTTAGCTGAATTAGTTAAGTTTGTCCATTAATCACAAAAAATAAATATATTATAGTTATCCACAGGTGTCTAATTTGTAGTTCAATAGTTTATTTGTTCAATTGTTCAATAGTTGTTGGGGATATGTGAGCTTTTTTTGTTCTAAGCTATGCTTTAGAATGAACAAGTGAATGGATGAACAAGTGAACTTGATAACTCATTGTGGTCATTTTGTCGATAACGCTATATGCAGAAAGGATTGCCCTGAATTGACACTGCCATTTTCAGGTGCTAACTTAACTAATATGATAAGTAATGATACAAGTTCATATAATTATAGTGCAGCAACAAGTTCAAAATATACTTTGGACCAGAATAAACCAGAGGAAGCTGTTCTATACTTTCAACAAGGTTTCACCAATATATTTAACAGTTTTATCTCTAATGATGATGATAGTGATTCAGTAGATGGATTATTAGGTGGTTCATCCTCAGATGTATTTGGATCATCTAGTTCAGACCCATTTGCAGGTAGCTATGATTACTATACTCAAATTATGCAATTGCAGAATCAGCAATCAGGATCTAGTACTTCTGCAACTTCTTTGGAACTTTTGAACAGCTCAGCTAATCTAATAGACAAAGAGGCCATTTATTCATTTAATGGTCAGCGGCTGACAGGAACGATTGAGAGTGTGGTGAATGACCAGGGGGGCATTTACTTCAGAATTGAGGGTGATCTTATTGCTATGGATCAGCTGCTGGAAGTAAAAGGGGGGAATTGACATGCTAGATATTATGAAGAACGGTGAAAATGCGATGAGGGCTTTTGAAACAGCTCTAAGACTTCAAACTGCAAATATGGGAAATATGAGTACTACTGGATATAAATCCTTAAAGTATTCTTTTAAGACTATTTTTAATAAAGTTTTAAATACTGGCTCAGCAGGAACAATGACACAAGGGGGAACAAATCCATATCAGGAAGGTTCAAGTGTAGCGTTAGCAAATATTACAATTGATTTTACTCAGGGAGAATTAGGAACAGGCAGTCAATTAGATTTAGCAGTACAAGGTAATGGGCTATTTATTGTATCTCCTGATCAAGGGAATACTTTTTTATATACAAGAGCAGGAAACTTTAAATTTAATGAAAGTGGATATCTGTTAGATAATTCAGGCAGAAATGTTTATGGGTACAAATCAACTGGAGGTGGCAACTTCGATACTAGTAAGATTGAGCCAATACTAGTTGAAAATCCTGTTAATGCTGGTTGGCAGTACGAGGGTACAAGAGGGATTATGGTAGAAGACTTTGATTTATCAGCTAATGGTGAATTTGAGCTTGCGAATCCATTGTATCAAGTTGCACTCACAGATTTTCCAAATAAGTCAGCTTTAATTCAACACGATGGGTCTACTTATAAGGCTACCCCGGCTGCGGGCATACCTTTTGAGCCATCTCCACCATCTACAAATGGTATGGGAGAAGCTTTGTCTCAGGCAGTAGAAAAATCTAATGTGTTTTTTATTGGAGAAACAGTAGATGCAATGGAAGTGCAACGTGCTATGTCTGCAAGTTTAACAGCAGTAAAGATAGCAAGTCAGCAGATAGAGAATATAATACAACAGTTAGGAACGTAGTAAATGGTAGTTAGTGTGGATATAAAACTGCCCAAGAGTTTAGGGCAGTGGCATTTATATCACCCAGAAGCATCGCTGATGAAGGAAGAGTTGTCAGAGACCTCTAAATCAAACGTGCTATCTGAATTGAACATTTTTATTAAATGGATGAAAGAAGTTATTAATAAAGCTACTGACAACTATCAGTTATTACTTACTTTAAAATCAGTTTCATCAAACAAAGTTTTTATAAATGATTTAGATCGGATATTAGGCAATGACTTAGTTGTTGAGTATCAGGATAAAAGAGGTCAGTTTATATTTTCATTAGATAATGTTTTCTTAATGAATTTACTAGGGATGTACTTTGGTTCTGATATGAGTAAAATAGGTAGTTTTTCCTTTAGCGATATGGAAATGGTTATTATTAACGCTTTTTATAGTGAGTTTTTTGAAGAATATTTCAAGACAAGTAAGTTTTTAGATAAGGATTATAAAGTTAACTATCATTTAGGTAAGATAGAAACTATGAAATTCTTAGCAGCTAATCAAAATTTAGTGAACGTAAATTTTAATGTAAGTTTTGCTAATAGCAATGAATCAGTTATTAAATTATTTTATTCTGAGCATTCATCTGATAATTTTTTGCAGAGAATAAATGTGAAAAAAGATATTGGTGTGTCTTTATCAGATTCAATGAAACGTAGTATTACTACTGATGCAGTTGTTCAGCTTGGTAAAGCAAAATTAACCTTTGGTGAATTCATGAATATTCAGCAAGGTGATGTTTTGGTGCTGAATAATAAGGTAGGGGAGTCAATTAAGTTTGTATTAGCAGATCAGCTTTTTTTTAATAGTACCGTTGGTCAAAGTGAGGGCAAATATGCTATAAAAATTGAAGAGCAAATAGTTAGTAGCTCCTATTCAGAAGTAGCCGAAAGCATGGACTTAGGAGAGTCTGTTGACCAGGTTCATGAAGAGGAATTGCTTATGGACTCATTCGATGAAGTAGATGTTAAGGAAGAGTTAGAGGCAGAGAAATCTGTTATAGAAGAAGAGGAAAGCGCTGAAGATGAATTTGATTGGGAGAACTTATAATGGCTGTGAATAAAGATGAATTGAAAAAGATGTTAGAGGATGATTTTTTTGGAGAATCTGATTCAGATTTAAGCGGATTGGAAGATATCTCATTAGATTTAAGCATGCCTCCTGAAGAAGAGACTATTGTTGCGACTAAAGAAGAGACTCTTGAAGAAGTTGAAGTTGCAGATGAATTTAATTTGGATGATGATAGTGAAAATAGCAAAGATATTTTTGATTTAGACAATTTTGATTTTGATGAGAATGTTGATTTAGATTTAGAGACTATAGATGCAAATATTGGGATTGAAAATAAAAGTACTCTAGATGAAGATTTTGGGACTAAAGAGCTCTCAGAAATTATTGAGAAAGAAGAGGCATTAGAAGAAGAATTACATGAAATATCAGGGATTGTTAGTCAGCCTATGCCAAATATTAATGAGCATGAGCAAGAAATGATTAAAGATATAGTTCATAATGAGGTTAGCTTTCCAGATAACTCATTTACAAATGAACAGCAAAATGACACAATTAATATAATTGATAACAATCCTAAAGTAGAAGATAATAAAGGATTCGAGATGGGAAAGACCACTTTAAATTATGATGAGTTTTCAGATGCTATGAGCCAAGAATATATTAATGTTAAAAAAATAGATTTTCCTGAAGTTAGTAACCAAATTACTGGTGAGGGATTTAATGTTGATTTGTTTTCTAATATTCCTGTAACAATTGATGTTTTTTTAGGCAATACGACAATATCATTAAAAGATGTACATGACCTATCAAAGGGTTCTGTAATTGAGCTAGATAAGTTTTATGGTGAGCCACTAGACCTAAAGATTAATGGTGAACTGATTGCAACAGGAGAAGTTGTTGCAATTGATAGCAATTATGGGATTATGATAAAAGATATTGTGAAGTCTTAACATGCTTCAGCACTATATTAGAATTTTTCTATCTTTAATAGCGATTGGGGCAATGCTGTACTTAATTTACTTTGCTCTTTCAATATTTCCAGGAAGAAAAACATCATCAAACAAATCTAAAAGATTGAAGATAATAGAGCATATTGCGATAGGTCCTGGTGTAGGACTATATTTAGTTGGTGTTGATGAAAAAGAGTTCATAATGAGCTTTAGTAATAAAACAATTAACTCCTTACAGCCTTTAGAAGCTCAATCTATAAAAGATTTTTCTAAAATATTAACTGAAAAAAAAGTTGAAAGGAAAGCTAAGAGCACTGTAAGCAATACAGCTGCTAGCAAGTAGTATGGATTTAGCTACTTTAATAGATACTCCTATTCAATTTAGTAATTCGATTAATTTAATCTTGTTGCTATCATTGATGTCTTTTGTTCCATTTTTTTTAATATCGGTAACTTCTTTTTTAAGAATTACAATTGTTTTTGGATTGCTAAGAAGTGCTATGGGGACTCAGCAGTCACCACCAAACATGGTCATTGTAGCAATAGCTCTTTTTATGACGATATTTGTCATGTCCCCAGTGTGGAACGATATTAATGAGAATGCTTTAACCCCATATGTTCAAGGTGAAATTACACAGAATCAAGCAATAGCGATTGGAATTCAGCCATTGCGAGAATTCATGTTTAAACAAGTTAATGAGAATGATTTGGCATTATTCTCTCAATTTGCTGATTTGGACTTAGAGAAAATTGATTCAAAAGATGATATTCCTATATTTGTTTTAATCCCTGCATTTATGATGAGTGAACTTAAAACTGCATTTACTATAGCCTTTATTATTTTCTTGCCATTTATATTGGTGGATTTATTAATTGCGAATATTTTACTTTCACTTGGTATGATGATGTTGTCTCCTGTAATGATATCATTGCCTTTTAAGATACTTCTTTTTGTTTTAGTTGATGGATTCAACCTTATAGCTAAAGGTTTAATGCAGAGTTATATTGGTTAAGTATTTACTAGTCTTTTTAGTTTTATTTTCATTTTTATTTTCTTCAGAACCAAGTAAATTGGTTTTTAGTAATCAGCCAGAGAGTTTTATTAATGATGGATCATTATTTGAAGTTGAAGTTACTGGAAGTTTTCGTTTGTTTTTTTCACATTGTAATAAATCAGGCAATAATGGAATTATTTATATAGAGGTAATAGGGAATAAAGTTGCAGGAGCAAGGATAAAAGATCATTTTGCAGGGCCAAATGAAAGTGAGCTTTATGTGGGTAAAATTCTTGGTGAAAGATTTTTACAGAATGAAGATGCATCCAGGCATATTAAGTTACCTATGCAGTGGGAGTACACTATGAAAGATTTAGATGTATTTTCAGGCATAATTGATGTTTTCCCAGACAATATCAATGAGCCATTAAAAGTTAAAATATATTTCAACAAGGAATCCGACGTGTTTATTGATAAGGAAACTTGTATTTTTGAAAATAAAATTATTTCCAAAAGGTTAAAGATTGATAAAGATAGAATTAGATACAATTTGAAGATAGGTGTGGAAGAGGAATATTTGAATAATGGGCCATATTTGCTGGTTGGAAATTATGGCGTAAAACATGAATTTTTTTTAGATTTCTCTGAATTAGGAACTTATCAGTTATTATTTACTGCAAATGGTGGACCTGCAGCAAGTGTCTTCTTGTTGGGAGATGAATTGTTTAGTGATTATAGTAGTAGCCATAAAAGTATTGGAGAAATAACCGTTATTAGGCCAGGAATGAAAAGATTTGTAACAATTCCTTTACCTGGCTCGAACTACCCTACTACGGTTACAATAGTAAAAGAAAGGGTGTATACTAAATAATCATGACTATAGGTATAGCAACTGATTATTTACGACAAGCAATTACATTATTGCTTTCGCTTGTGTTACCCGTAGTTGGTTCAGGTTTGGTCATTGGATTGCTTGTTTCATTATTTCAAGCAGTTACACAGATTCAAGAGCAGACACTAACATTTGTTCCAAAGATGATTGTAGTATTTCTTGTTATATCAGTGGCATTTCCTTGGATCGCAGCAAGTTTATCTTCTTGGGTGATAACTATCTGGTCAACAATCCCTTATTTATAAATGACTATTGACGGTCCTTCAGCTTTATTATTTATATTTGTTTTAGCAAGAGTAATTGGCTGTTTTATTTTGATGCCCTTTTTCAGCGAGCGTTCTGTATCTCAAGTGCTAAAGATAATCTTTGCTATCTGGATAGCTATTGTAATGATGTATATGATTCCTAAAAATGTGCTTATTCCTGAGCACCCAATTGAATTAATTCTAGCCTTTGTTAATGAATTTTTGTTAGGGTTGTTCATTGGGTTTATAGCTAGGCTTATTTTTTATGGCATACAGCTTTCCGGATCAATAATGGATATGCAAATGGGTCTTAGTGTTGCTGCATCATTTGATCCTGCTACTGGAGCACAAGCAACAATTATGAGTAGGTTGATGTATATTACTTCTGTAGCTGTTTTTTTAATAATTGATGGACACCATATGCTGCTAGCTGCCATACATCAAAGTTATACTACTATTCCCTTGTTTAGTGAGATTGCATATCCAATGGGGGTAAGCCATGTAGGTTATTTAGGGTCGCAGATGTTTCTTATAGCTATAAGTATTGCCTTGCCCGTTATTATTATTATTTTTATGTTAGATTTCTCACTAGGGTTGCTGGCAAGGTTAGCGCCACAAGTAAATGTTTTTTTCTTAGGGTTTCAGATGAAACCAGCATTAGGCGCAATATTGTTTTTGTTGTTAATACCAACAATGATGTCTAAGGTTGTTGGCATCATGGATGATTTGGCTGTTCAAATTGTGAATTTCTTTAATGGAGTGATTATTTCCTAATGGGTGACCAAGGCGACAAAACAGAAGAGCCAACCCCTCATAAATTAAGAGAGGCAAGAAAAAAGGGGCAAGTTGTAAAAAGCAAGGAAATGACTACTGCATTTCTTTTCTTTGCTTCATATTATGCTTTGCGTAATTTTTTGCCAAAAGTTTGGAGCAATCTTACAGATTTTTATGGTCTAGCATTTACTATGATAGGTGGAAATATAGAGATTATTACCACGGGTCTGTTATTAAAAAAAGCTTTGATGACTCTATTGTTATCATTAATGCCCATTATGATGGTTAATTTTTTTGTAGCTATTCTCTTGGAATCGTTACAAACAGGATTTAATTTATCTTTTGAACCATTGCAACCAAAGCTAAGTAAGCTTAATCCTATAGAAGGATTTAAAAGAATTTTTTCTATGAAGGGTGTATTTGAGTTGGCAAAGTCTATTGTAAAGATGGCAATTATCATATTCATTATGTTTAAATCAATTACTCCAGTATTGCCAATCTTGTTAGAGACCAGCAATATGCCAATTCTAGCAGGAGTTTCTATAGTTGGCAGGTTAGCTTTTGATGTTGCCATTAAGGTAGGCATGTTCTTCTTGGCAGTGGCTGCCATAGATTATTTTTGGCAAAGACATCAATTTATGAAACAGATGCGGATGAGTAAACAAGAGATAAAAGATGAGTATAAGAAATTAGAAGGCGACCCGCTTATCAAACAAAGGCAAAGAGATATGGCCCTTTCCTTATCTGGAGGAAGACAGTCTGGCGGTGCAGCTGGAGCAGATGCTGTAGTGACAAACCCTACACATATTGCTGTAGCCGTTAAGTATGACCCAGAGATTATGCAAGCACCTGAGGTAGTAGCAAAGGGCAAATTATTAATTGCAGAAGAGATTAAAAAAGTTGCGGATGAAAATTATATATATATTCTTGAAGATAAAGTACTCGCGTGGGATCTTTATAATACAACAGAGGTTGGGCAGGAAGTTTCTCCAGAACTTTATACAGAGGTAGCAGAATTATTAGCAATGGTTTTTGAAATTAAAAGAAAACGAGAAAAGCGCAACCAGGAGGCCGCATGAAAAATATGAAGAAAATTATTTTCCCTGTATTGATAGTTATTTTATCCATTGTGGGTATTGTTATTTATGAACAGGGGCAAAAGAAAAATATTAGCATGATAGAGCGGGTAGCAGAAAAGGTTGAAGTTTCTAATGAAAAGATTGTAGTCCAAGTAGAGGGAGCAGTTAAGAATGTTGGTGTATTTGAGGTTACTAAGAATATGCATCTTTATGAACTTTTGTTACTTGTGGAGCCGTTACCAGAAGCTGATTTGCAGAAATTCAATTTAGCAGAAATTTTAAAAGACGGTCAATGCTTTAAGGTTCCACCCAGAAAACAGGAAGTTGAAAACGCAACAAGGATAATTAATTTAGACGTAACTAGAATAGTAAATGTTAATTCTGCAGGTGTAGATGAATTGGCTCTTTTGCCCGGGATTGGGCCTAGTTATGCAAGGAATATAGTTGATTATAGAAATGTGAGTGGGTTTTTTAAGACAAAAAAAGATTTGTTAAAAGTAAAAGGGATTGGCCCAATTAGATTAAAAAAGATGGAGCAGTTTATTACTTTAGATTAGAATAACAAATATGCTTAGTGAAAAGAAAATATTAAAGAGAATAAAAGAACTTACGGGACAAATTGCAGCGCATAATGCTAATTATTATGATAAAGACCAACCAGTTATTAATGACTTTGAGTATGATATTTTAGCTAAAGAATTGTTATATCTCGAAGAGAACTATCCTCATTTAACACAAGGAGATTCTATTCTTAATAAAGTGGGAGGAAGTATTTCCACTAATTTTTCTAAAGTAAAACACAAGGTGCCTATGTTAAGTTTAGGCAATTCTTATTCAGTTGAAGAATTACAGGAATTTGATGCAAGGGTAATTAAGGCCTTGGCCAAAGAAGTAGAAAACAGCTCATCTGTGGAGTACTGTTGCGAATTGAAAATGGACGGATTAGCTATAAGTATTCATTATGACAAAGGCTTATTAATAAAAGCTATTACAAGGGGTGATGGTAAGATAGGAGAGGATGTTACAGAAAATATTAAAGCAATCGAGGATATACCCTATAAAATGAGTTACCAAGGAAAGATTGAGATTCGTGGAGAAATCTTTTTGAAGAAGCATAAGTTAGTTGATATAAATAAGAAAAGATTAGAGCAAGGAGACGCAGAGTTCTCTAATCCAAGAAATGCTGCAGCAGGAACTATAAGACAGTTAGATTCGGAAGTTGTTAAGAGCAGGGGGCTCAGCTTTTATCCTTATTATATAGTCAATCCAGCAGAACATGGATTATCTTTGCATTCTCAACTTTTTAATTTTTTAGAAAAACAGGACTTTGTTGTGAATTCAAATTATCTTGCCAAAGCAGATATAAAAGCAGCTATAGCTTATTGTGAAAAATGGGAAGAAAAAAGAGACGAATTAGAATATGAGTTTGATGGAGTTGTAATAAAGGCAGAGTCTTTATACTACCAAGATGTGCTAGCTTCTAATATGAAGACTCCAAGATGGGCAATCGCTTATAAATTTGCTGAAGAGAATGTTAAGACAATATTAAATGATATTATTTTTCAGGTTGGCCGGTTAGGAACAATTACGCCTGTTGCCGTATTAGAGCCCGTAGAAGTCTCAGGGGCTATTGTAGAGAGGGCCACACTGCATAATGCTGATTATATTTCCCAGAAGGGTATTGCTGTGAGAGATGAGGTTGTAATAAAAAGAGCAGCTGAAGTTATTCCTGCTGTTGTGATGGTATCTCATCGCGCAAAAGATAGAGAAGAAATTGCGTTTCCTAGCAATTGCCCTATTTGTGGAACTTGTTTAGAGAAAGAAGAAGATAATGTGGCTATTTATTGCCCAAACTTAAGTTGTAAGGGAAGGCTGAAAGCACAGCTGACACATGTAGTATCTAGAGATGTTTTAAATATAAGCGGCATAGGTGAAAAACTAGTAGAACAACTTGTAGATCAGGACTTTATTTCAAAATGGGTGCAGTTGTTTGACTTAAATAAAGATACGTTAATTTCACTTGATCGTATGGGAGAGAAATCGGTTAATAACATATTGCAAGAAATAGAACAGTCTAAGAGCGTTGGTCTAAGTAAAATTATTCATGCCATGGGCATTAAGTTTATTGGGGCAAAAGCTTCTGAATTAGTAGCATCTGCTGCAGGTTCTTATGAAAGTCTTTTAGAAATGAATTTAGATGAGCTTTCAGCAATTGATGGAATAGGAGATAAAACAGCTCAGTCTTTGATTGATTTTTTAGGCAACACCCAAGTAATAGATGGGTTTAACTATTTAAAAGATAATGGAGTATCTTTGGTTTCTGTGAATTCATTTAAGAGTGATTTGTTAAATGCAAAGAAGTTTGTTATTACAGGTAGCTTAGAGAAATATAATAGGAGCGATTTAATAGAGCTTATTAAATCTCATAAGGGTTTTGTTTCTGGAAGTGTTAGTAAGAAAACAGATTATGTGATACTTGGAGAGAATCCTGGATCGAAGTATCAAAAAGCCAAAGACTTGGGAGTATCAATTATTTCAGAAGTTGAATTTGAGGAGTTGTTAGCAGTATGAATGTTGGAATTGATTTAGGCAGTAGATCTGTTAAGCTCATTGTTTTAGACGATGATAATAATATAATTGATAGTCATATATATGATTCTATTAGTTTTTATAATAGTTTTAGAAAAAAAACAAAGGATCATTCCTTGGAATTAGATCTGACAGATATTGGTGTTCCTATGGATGCAAATATAGCAGCAACTGGTTACGGAAAACATAATTTGCAGATAAAAGGTGTTAATCGAATATCTGAGCAAAAGGCTCATATGTTTGGCGCAATACATCAGACAGGCTTAAAAGACTTCACATTGTTAGACATAGGCGGACAAGACACTAAGATTATCAAAGTCGTAGGAGGTAAGATGCTGGATGTTTATATGAATGATAAATGTGGCGCTAGTTCTGGTAGATATATAGAGAATATGGCAACAGTACTAAATATGTCTCTGGATGAAATATCTAGTTATTATGAGGATCCAGAGAAGTTTAGTAATACTTGTGCAGTATTTGGCGAGTCAGAAGTATTAGGAAAGATTTTTGAAGGGGTTGCTATAGAAAAGGTTGCTGCTGGCGTGAATTATAGTGTTTATGATCGGCTTTCCTCTTTCCTTTTTTCAATGATAAGTGATAGTCCTATTGTCTTTGTAGGGGGAGTATCAAAGAACAGAGCACTTCAGGAAATTATACAAAATTCTTTGAAAGTAGAGATAGTTGTGCCTAAGTTTAATCAGTTTAACGGCGCACTTGGAGCTACTGTTTTTAATTCAGTGCAATAATACTTAACTTGGTACGTTAATTTACAAGATAAAAAATGTGTTTTGTTTTTTATGAATTGCATATTATAAAAGGTATTTGATTTGCCAACTGGACTTTTTATAAAGTATAATTAGTTAAGTATTTAATAAAAAAGGGAGTTATAGTTATGAAAAGGTTATTTATTATAGGATTATTATTAATGACAACAGCAATGTTTGCTGAGGAGTCTCCAAAGGTTTACGATGTAGATGCGTTTGAGGATGGAACTATTGCAGAAGAGCCAGAATGGTGGACATTTGGGGAGATTAATCCTGTTCCAGTTAGTTCAAGATTATATAATGGTGATCCTTTGCAACAGTATTTAGGAGAAAATGCTCTTTCGATTAAAGGAAGTACAGATTCTTGGTATATTGGCGGTATTGGTACTTATGTTGGAATAGACGCTTCGCGTTATACTCACTTAAAGTTATATGTTTATGGCAACGGACCTAAAAGTGGAAAATTAACTATTCAATTCTATGATGATGATAATAATAACTTTAAATTGGAACAGGATGTAGAAAATGACTATGATCCAATTTTTGATGATAAATTTGAATATACACAGGAAATTACTTGGAAGGGTTGGAAAGTTCTATTAATTCCAATTGCAAAATTTAAAGATGTTAATAAAACTGTTGGTGATAACCAATGGAATCCTACAACTAACGGTGAGTCCGGTGGACTTCTTCACTTTCAGATAGTTTGTCTATCTGTAGAGAAAGAGGGCGTTCTTGATGTTGCGCTTGATAATATTAAGCTTGTTGACATGGGTAAATAGGGAGAAGCTTATGAAAAAGATTACAATTTTATTAGTATTAATTGGTGTATTTGCTTTTGCAGCTACAGCCCAACTAAATGTTGTTGTTAACGTTGAGAGTGTTTATGAAATCAATGTTGATAGGCACACTTTGGAAGTTCCTAGTGTTAGACCAGGTAGTTTGATTTCCGACATTCCTGATAACGAAGGAATAAAAGTTAACATTAAGACAAATAATGGAGAACCTTGGCATTTAAAAATTCATAATACTATGGAGTTATCTGATGGGAACAATGTTATCCCAAATTCTAACTTTTTTTGGTATGGTTTTCCAGGTGCTAAGGCTTTAGGCAAATGGTATGGAAGAGACGCGATTGGGTTCTCTTTAGACCCAGTAATGGCGTATTCATCTGCCCCATCTGAGTATAATAACTTTCCTGATGGAACTGATTTATTATTTAAGTTTAGATTAAAAGTTCCTGGTTCTCAAAATAGTGGTAAGTATCGATCCATAGTTGCATTTACTCTTACTGAGTAATTGTTGAAAGGCAATTTTATGAAAAAAATACTTATACTATTATTTATTAGTTCAATATTTGCATTATCAGATTTTGTTTTAGTTGAGGATTCTTATTCATCTTGGAGTCCGATTTATGCAACTCAGCTTTCGCCAAAGTCAACTGAGACTTGGGTTACTGGCGCTAATAGTGATTATTCTGGATTTAAGTCAGCTAAAATAACGTTTAAACTTGATCCGAATGATGTTATTACCGTAAAAGTTCGTGCCGAGAATGTTATTAATTTTCCAAGAAGAATAAAGGCTACTGGGTATATCGCTAATCCTAAGTTAACTTACTATGGGTATTACGATGGAGTTAACCATGCAAATGAAATGCCGGCAGGTGTTAGTGTTGAGAGTATTGATAATAGTATTTTTATTACTGATACTTTTCAGGACTTATGTGTTATTAGGAACTTAAATAGTTCTCAGACGGTAGATTTAGATTTTTCATTTGATGTAGTTGTATCACCAACAAGTCAGCCAAAAGGTAACAATTTAGACAGTCTTGATGTTGTTTTTGATGTTAATTAGGAGAAATAGATGAGAAAAATTATAATTTTATTAGCTTTATTAACAGTTAGTTTTGCTGTTAATATTGCAGTATCGCCAAGCCATTATTATTTAAAAATGGATGCAGATTCGTTTACAAGAAAGTTTTTTAATGTAACGAATAAAGGTGACGAAGAGATTGGGGTTAGAGTATATATGAATGATTGGATATTGAAAGGTGATGAAAAAGTATTTATGCCTGTTGGTGGAACAGATTATAGCCTTGAAGATTCGGTGCAATACTATCCTTCATACCTTGCCCTGAAGCCAGGTGAGAGTAAGCAAGTAATGATGAATGTACGAGCAGAGAAAAATGATACTGCTGGAGAATATGGCGTGTTATTTTTTGAAGCAAGACCTAAGAGTCAGCCTAAAGGCAGTGGCTTAAGTTTTGGAGGGAGAATAGGAAGTATTATCCATAAAGAGATTACTGATAGATCTTTAGTTAATTATTCTGTAGCAGAAACAAAAGCAAATTTATCAGCTAAGAAGCTTTATTATAGTTTTGATATTTTGAATAAAGGTAATATTTTATTACGCCCGGAGCTTACTATCCTTGTTTTAGATGGTGATAACGAAGTAATAGCTAGAAAAAATGTTAAGAATATAACCGCTATGTCTGGTCAAACAAAGAATGTTAATGATTATTTAATGCTATCAAGTTACTCTTTGAAGAGTAAGGATATAACGATGTTAATGACTTTTGATTTTGGTGATGACAATATTCATATGGAAGAGATAGTGGTTAGATGAAACGATTACTTCTAGCGTCTTTACTATTTTCAACAGTCTTTTCAGCATATGTTGAGATTAATTATAAAGAGTCTAGAGTTTTAACAATACCAGGATTAGAAAAAGTTATTGTATATGATAATCCACAGAATATTGAAATTGCTATTAATGAGGAAGAGTCAATTCTAGTGACTGGTTTAAACCCTGGTAAGTCAAAGTTTATTGCTATAAAAGAAAGCGGTAAAGAATCATTTATAGTTCAAGTGAACCCAAAACCTTTAAATAGAGAGATGAGACAGTCTCATTTGGATTTTAGTGGCAAGAAATTTGTTTCCAATTTTACAGCTGGTTATGGAAGAGGAGACTCAAAGTCATCTTATGTAGAGAACCGTTGGAATTATGGCTATATGTACTATAAGTTGGATGCTCGAGGATTGACTCCTTGGGGTGGATTCTATGGTAGAGTTGGAATTAAAAATAAAAGTGATTTCCATGGTGTTTATGATTTTAACGCCAGATTAGATAGTGAGATTGGTGTTTTTGAGGTTGGTGATCAATATTTATTTGGGAAATCAACAATCGTTATGCCTTCACAACCATTGCAAGGCTTTAGTTGGTCACATAGATTCTCTGACCTTCAAGTATACACTTTTTTAGGTAGAAATAATTTTGGTTCTTGGGGAAGTACTTTAGAAAGAGAAGATACTCGAGGTTATAACAATCTTGCTTATGCAAAGCTACAGTATGATTTAGATAGATTTAATCAAGTAGGTATGAATCTTAGCAATAAATCTTACAGTCTTTTATATGATTGGGGCTTTGGTGAATATAAATTATTCGGAGAACTCGGCACAGATGTTGCGAGTAAAATAGGCAGAGATTTTAAAGCGTCATATAGTTCGTTTGGCGGATTGAATGGTTCATTGAGATATTTACATATTGACGAAGGCTTTTCAATGCCTGTTGGAATAGAGAATTACACAGGGTACAAAGGCCTGAAATATAATGCGTATTATAGTAAGAGTCCATTATGGGATGTTGCGTATAATGGTGAAACGTATTTAGATTTAATAAACTCTCAATCACTCTTTAACCAGAGAGATTATATAAATACTAATTACTATGCTTCCAAAGAAAGTGCGTTATTGCCTGATTTCCGTTTAGATTATTCTAAATATCGTGCTAATTCATATGTTATTTCACAAGACAATTATGAGTATCAAAATGAATCTTATCAGTTCAAAGTATACAAAGACTTCAACCCTGTATCAGTATGGTATAAATTTAGTCCATACAATTATGAAAATATGACTATAACTACAAGAAATTATAAAAAGACCCAACATTCGGTTGGTTTTAAAGTGCCATTTCTGAAAGATTATTCTTATCAATTTGAAACTACAGCTCGACATTTTGATTACAGTTCTTCATTGGGAGATGTTGAGTATAATCGGATTACGGGTGATTATAATGAAGCAGAATTTGATAATTTCTTAATAATGAACCCTATTGAAATAGGACCTGCCCAAACACTTGATGGTTTTTATCAATTGCAGAGTAGATATATAGATAAGTCAGCAGAATGGAAAGTAATTCACTATTTTATGCTTCAGTACTTATGGTACCCAAATGTTGATGGCAAATTTGCTATAAGAGCATATAGACGTCTTAATGACGAGGATGATGATTTACATGTAGATTCTATTATTGATGAGCTAAGAATAGAGTATTCTCAGAATTTTGATTATATTTTAAGACTAGGTGTTGGAAGTTCAATTATTACGGGTATTGTTTATAAAGATTCTAATATGAACGGTATTTATGACGAGGGTGAAACAGGGGTTCCAGATGTGAGGGTTTCTTTGTCTGATGGAAAAGAAGCTATCACAAACAAGTCGGGTATTTATACTCTTAGAAATGTTCCAGTTGGAGACCATACTATTTATATAGATAAGAAGCACACGAGTATTTTACATACTGATGATTATCCAAAGGTATTGATGTTAGATCGCTCAGGTAGAGTTTTAGCTAATTTTGGAATACTTATTTCAGGCAAGATACATGGCAGAGCTTATGTGGATATTGATGATAATGGAAGATATGATGCGGCAAATGATAAACCTCTTTCAGGAGTAAGAATCGTTGTTAATAAAGATGTAGTGAAAACAGATGAAGATGGTCTCTATTCATTTAATTCTGATGATTATTCAGAATATACACTCAAAGTAGATATTTCCAGTGCGCCATTTTCTTTTGCTTTAAAGTCTCCAAGAGTTATGAAGATGGACGGACGTGGACTAGCTGACTTTGTTTTTAAACCAAGAAAAAACATTGAAGCAATCGACAGACATTTACTGCTAACTGATATTAATGAAAATGATGATTATATTACCGTAGAAGGAAGCGTAGATGACCAGGTTGTTTCACTTTTTATTAATGACAAAAAAGTGAATATAAGTGCTAGTAAGTTTAGGATAACTGTTAAGAAAATGGCAGAAAAAATAAAAGTTAAAATATTTACTAAAGACAAACGATCTTATATCCAAAAAGTAGAATATAATTAATTTTCAATAGCTGTAGGGGGCATGGGATGAAGCTTAGAATACTTTTATTATGTTTATTATTATTATCAGTTTCTTTTTCAAGAATTACGGAAATTCAATGGCAAGAAGTGAAAGAAGTTTATAGAATCTCACAGGAAAACACTGCAGATGTTCGTGCAAAATTTGATCTAGCAATGGTGTATGCATATACCGGCTTCTTACAAGAAGGTTTTCATGAGCTAGATGTAATAAATAAAATGGATCCAGAATTCCATAAGAATATTTTAATAGAGACAGCGCAAGTTGTTAGTACTGATCCTTTAAGCTGGAAAAGTAATTTTTATTATGCTTTTGCCTTGTATTTTAATAATCGTAAAGATGAGGCAAGAGATTATTTTTATAAAGTATTCGAATTAACAAATGAAAAGTCAGTAAAAGGTTGGTCGCTTGGCTATATTGCATATATTTATGGAGAGCAATCACAATGGAGGACAGCTTTGAAAATAATCGATCAAGCGATACGGAATGAGCCAGATGGCATGGGCCTATTTCTTGCAAAAGCCTATGGGCAGCAAAAGGTTGGAGATTTTTTTGGTGTTACTGGAACGCTTTTTCAAATAGGAGCAATGCAAGCTTCCGGTATGTTTAATAAGTATAATATTAACAATCTTAAGAATGAAAAATAGATATATTTTTTTTCTTGGCTTTATAGCTTTATTATATGTGCTCTTTTTAAGAGTTGATTTCTCTAATAACAAACAGAAAAAAAATGAGCCTAATTTTGTGCTTATGGGAGCAAGTATTGAGCATTTTGTGCAAGGCGAACTCGAGTTTGAAGTAGAAGCAGAGACAATAGAAATATATGACAAGGAATTTGTAATGCAAAATTCTACAATTCTAATGAAAGAGGGGGCTATTATTTCTGCTAGTATTATGACCTATTATCCTAATATTAATTTTTTACATGCTAGTACAAATGTGTATTTTAGTTATGGAGAGCACATTTACACTGGGAATGAATTAGAATATGATATGAAAAGATTATTACTTAAGGCATATAACGGAGGAAAGTTTCAATTAAAATGAATAAATTATTAATATTAATTATAGTATGTTTCTCATTTGTTATTGCTACAACAAAACCAAATCTGGATATACAGGCAGAGAGTTTTGAAGTAAATCTTTCTACAAATTATTTTGAGGTTAAAAATGATATTGTAATAACTCAAGGAGATTTAGTTATCAATGCAGATATGGCAACATATAACGAGTCAAAGCAAAAAATATATTTATTTGGAAATATTGAAACAAAGTATGAATCTGTTAGTGTTTATTGTCAGACAATGATTTACGACAGGGATAAGGGTATTATAACAGCAACAGATAAAGTTAGCTCTGCGTACCAAGATTATGATATTCATGGAGATAAGCTAATCTACTATTTAAATGATGGGAAAATGCAGTTTTATGGAGCTACAACAATCAATCAGAGTAATAATGTGTTAGAGAGTAAAGATGTGTATATTGATTTGATTCAGAACAAGATTTATTCAGATAACCAGACTAGATTTAGGATAAGTAACGAATAGTACTATGCAGACACTTGAAGATTTAGACATCCAGAAGCTTCAAGATGAATTTCCATTTGTATATGATGTTCTTGTAATAGGCGCTGGGCCAGCCGGTATAAGTGCAGCAGCAGAGCTGAAAAGCAGAGACTTGTCAGTAGTTCTTATTGAGGAAACCAGTGTGATGAATATTTTAAATATTATTTCAGAGTTCAAAGAGCAAGGTGTCCTTGTTGGAAGTGATCTTCTTTCTAAAGAGAGAATAGAAAAAAAGTTTAGAGATTTAAAAATACATTGCAAATATTCTAAGGTTGTTTCTTCATTCGAGTTAGGTGAAAAGGTAAAAAAGATTCATACAGTTGATGGAATTGTCTTTGCAAAAACTATTGTTGTTGCGACAGGAGTTTGTTTTAAAAAAAGAAGCAGTTCAAATGATGTTCTAGAGCTTTCTAATGATCCTATGATGGATGTAGTTTATTATATGGGCAAACGATTAGCTGTGTTGGGTAATAATATTCATGCCTTTAGAATAGCTGAGTATTTTAGTCCATTAGTTAAAGAAGTACATTTGATACTGGAAGAGAATGTTGCAAAAGTAGGTGCCTTTATGTCAGACAGGGTTAATTCCTTAGAAAACACAACAATTCATACAAAAAAGTTTTTTAGTTTAGTTGGCGAGAAGGTTATTGAGAAGGTTTTATTGGAAGATTCGTCAACGATTGATGTAGAGTGTGTTTTTGATTGCAGTACGCCAATTGCATGTGCAAAATTCCTATATGATAAAGCTTTTTTTTCTGATTCTTATATCGAGGTTAATTCTGAAATGGAGACATATGTTCCAGGTATATATGCAGTCGGATCTTGTCGAACAGGATCAAATAGTATGGCTATTTCCTCTATGAATGATGGTAATATTGTTGCTTCTTCTATTGAAAGGTATTTATTTCAATACTGATGCGTATAGGCTTAGTTGGTTTTTTTGGAAATAATAATTTTGGAGACGAGGCAATTCTCCAAGCAATGATTGGTCAGCTAAAGAAATACCACGAGCCAATCCAGATAGTTGTTTTTACAGATACTCCAGAGAAAACAAGAGAAAAGTATAATGTTATTACATTTTCAAGGAAGCAAATTTCTCATCTAGTAGCCGGAATTAACTATTGCGACATTATTATCTTTACTGGAGGTAGTTTATTTCAAGATGAGACTAGCCTTTTAAATATGTTTTACTATTATGGGGTGGCAAAATTATGCCGTTTGTATAAAAAGAAACTAATTTTTTACTCCCAAGGTTTTGATCGATTGAAAAGAAGGATAAGTCGAGTTTTATTAAAAAAATCAATAAAAATGGCCAATAGAGTAAGTGTTAGAGATGTACAAAGTATTATGTATTTAAAAAAGGACTTAAAAATATCAAAAGAGATAGGTTTTGTGATTGATACAGCTTTGTTTTTACAACCTTATCAAAAAGACAATAATTATAAGGGTTACGTCGGAGTAAATTTGATGAGTGCTGAGGGTCTTCCCAAAATAATAAAGAATTTGAAATCATTCCAATCCCAGAATAATATTGATTTTATATTTATCCCTTTTAACCCTGGAGATAGAACTGTTTACAACCAATTAAAGAAAAAAATAGATATTGATATTTTAGAAGATAAAGAGCCAAGTGTGGTTATGGGAGCTATAAAGCAAATGGATATGCTTATAGGACAAAGGTATCATAGTCTGGTTTTTAGTGCAGCAGGCAGAACACCATTTATTTATTTAGGTAATAATGATAAAGGTGTTGGATTTGCTGAAATGGTAAAACAGGAAATTATTAGTATAGGAACAAAGGATATGGTTAAGAAAATATCTAATGTATATAAAGACAGAGAGGCTAGAAAAAATGTTATTTCTTATTGGATGGAAGAGTTAGAAAAAGCATCAATGCCTGAGTTTATTAATAATTTATTAATACATTATATTAAGTAAGAGTTGTTCTTCTGAGTTTTTTAACTCATATTTATATGGACAAAAAATACTAATTCTAGTAACCTTAAGAAAGCTTCTTAAAGCAGTAATAATATGAAAAATAACTTATTAGGATTTTCTTTTTTTGTTCAAGGCTATGATAGTTTAGTAACCCAAATAAACTCATTTATTGATAGCAAAAAAAATTGTTTTATTATCACTCCAACAACGGAAATATTGTATGCATCTTATAAAGATGAACATATGACCAAAGTATTGAGCGAGGCAGATATTTTACTTCCAGATAGCATTACACTAGTAAAACTAGGGCAACTACTTAAGCGAGATTTTCCTAGCAGATTAACCGGAATCGATACTATATATAAGCTAGGAAACAATCCAGATAGAAAATACAAGGTTTTTTATCTAGGAGCTAAACAAGAGTCTGTTGAAAAAGCTGTTAAAATGACCGAAAAAAAGCTCCCTTCATTTGATGTGGTTGGTTATAGAAATGGCTATTTTGATGCTTTTGAAGATAATGCAATAATTGAGCAAATAAATGCCAGTGGTGCTGATATATTATTCGTAGGCATTGGGTTTCCTAAACAAGAGAGTTTTGTGCACCAATATAAAAATCAGATCGAGGTTCCAATAAAGGTAACTGTCGGAGGAAGTTTTGACGTTATTGCTGGATTGTTAAAACGTGCACCTAAGTGGATGCAAAAGTTGGGTCTTGAGTGGTTATTTAGACTAATACAGGAACCATCAAGAATAACAAGAATGTCGTTAATCCCTATAGAATTATTTCAATTATATGTAGCGGAGATAAGGCATGAGAGGTAAATATACAACTGGCATAGATGTAGTGTCTGTCGAAAGATTCAAGAAAATCCTTACGGATACACATTTTAAAAAGCGTGTTTTTTCTGATAAAGAATTAGAATATATATTCAAGTCAGATAATGAAGACTTGCAAATGAATAGAATGGCTGCAAGATTTGCTGCTAAAGAAGCCTTTTTTAAATCAGTTCCAGATGTGAAAGATTTAATAATGAAAGAAGTAACTGTTCATCATGAGGAGGATGGAAGACCCTACTTTATTTTCTCTGGTAGAACAAAAGACATTGTCGAAGAAAAAAAATTATCTTTTGATATTTCTATTTCACATGATGGTGGAGTAGCTGTAGCTTCAGTCGTTTGTTATTAATTACTTTTTAGACAAGAGTCCAAGTCTTTAAATATAGGAACTCTATTCCAGAGTGTAGTCATAAACAGAATATCTTCACAGTCTTTATCTATATTGCATAATACTAACTGTTTTTCATTCTTTTTTGCTATATTGTACGCTTGGTTAATAGTGCTCAATCCCAAGCTGTCTATATATTTGCAGTTTCCGAGGTCTATTACTATTTTAGGATGATGTTTTGACATGACGCCATTAATGGTTTCTAGCACTCTTCCCGAATCATTGAATTCAATATCGCCTTCTATCACTATATAGCAAGCTTCATCAATATACGACACATTTATAGATCTCATGAATTGCAACGTCCCCTCTGAATGGTCCCCACCATACAGTTTAATTAATAACATATTAAAACGCTAATTGCAAATATTGGAACTTTCTATGACAATAAGTATATGACTAAAAAGATAAGTGTTGTTATGGGAACCTACAATCTAATTGATAAGCTAAAATTAGTTTTAGCATCTTTTGAGAAACAAACTTTTAACCACAGTGAGTTTGAAGTAATAGTAGTTGATAGTGAGAGTGATGATGGAACAGCACAATGGATGGCTGATTCTAATTATTCATACTCATTACGCTATATAAGGCAGAAAAATGAAGGCAAGGCATCTGCTAGAAACAGAGGTGTACAGGAAACACAGTCTAATTTAGTTCTTATTACTGATGCTGATATGATTGCCGATAAAGATATGTTGGCGGAGCATTATTTATTACAAGAAGAAAACAACTTCTCAGTTTTGATTGAGGGCAAGACTATGGTCTTAACTGCTGAAAAAGAGCCAGTTACTGACTATATTCGTAGACCATATATTACACATAAGGTTAAGCATGCTCAGAAATTGGGGTTTTATTACTGTTTAACTGGTAATTTATCTTTTCCAAAAAAGTTTTTTGAAGAGTTTGGTGGTTTTGATGAAAGTTTTCAGAATTATGGATGGGAAGATGTTGCATTTGGCTATAAATTATTAAAGAAGAATAAGAAGATTCTTCTTTATTGTGATAAAGCTATAAATTATCATTTTCATGTATGGACTGATGTTCAAGAAGTTTTTCGACGTGAAAGTATGGGCAAATCAGTTCATATAATGTTAGAAAAGTTTCCTGAACTTAAAACTTTCTTGGGGATTAATATCGCTAATAGGATTATCTATATAGTCCTTTCTAGAATGCCTAAAACCGTTAAGAGCTGGCTAGGAGTGTTAGCTGAAGGCATGTGTCTGTCAAAGTGGAAAAAAATCTTATTAAGAGAGTATTTCTTTCAAAAAGGATTTTTAAGTGAAAAAAAAGCTTCTTAGTTTATTAGTAATTGTTGCTATTGCTGCAATTATATTGTTCCTGAATTATCAACGAAAAGTCTATCACTTTAGTGGCTATACAATGGGTACTACATATAAAGTTGTTATCTATGATAGGTTTATTGATCCAGAAGAATTGAGGGAATTGAAACAACAGGTTAGTGAAAGTCTAGAATCTTTAAATAAAACATTCTCAACATTCAACCATGATAGCGAGCTTAGTAAATTAAATAAGTCGGGTGCTAATGAGATAGTTAGCGTGAGCAAGAAAATGTCAGAGGTATTATCAATATCAGCAAAAGTACATAAGTTAACCAATGGATACTTTGATCCTACAATAGATCCATTAGTGAGACTTTGGGGTTTTGGTCGAGATTTTAGAAATACATATCCCTCTAAACAAGAAATTGATAATGAGTTAATCAATATAGGGTATGAAAGTATTATTATTTCAGGAAACATAATAAGTAAGAAGAAGTTAGTAACTGTTGATTTTGCTTCAATTGCAAAAGGCTATGCTGTAGATATTATTTCTGAAATATTAATGAATTCAGAAAAAAAAGACTATCTGGTTGAGATTGGCGGAGAATTGTTTGTGAATGGTGATGAGTACTTTAGGAATGGATGGGACGTGCAAATAGCTAATCCTGCTATTCCTAGTAATGCTAGTTTGATGACCATAAGGATAAAAAATAAAGGTGTTGCAACTAGTGGTAGTTATTTGAATTTTCGAGAGTTTGGCGGCAAGAAATATCAGCATATTATAGATCCCCATAATGGATATCCTGTTGAGAATTCTTTGCTAAGCGTTACGGTGATTGCAGATAGTACTGTTTTTGCTGATGCATTGGCTACTGGGTTAATAGGCATGGGATTAGAAAAAGGTTTGAATTTGGTTAATAGTTTGAAAGAAATTGAAGCTATCTTTATAGAAAAAGCTAAAGATGGAGTTGAAGTAACTAAGAGTGAAGGGCTTTAATTACTACATTTCAGATAAAGCAGATGGCAATATGTCTTTTTATGCTGGTGATGGAGATGTCACGTATAATAGGCGGAATATTTTAGGTAAGCTTAGTTATTCTTTAGAAGATTTGGTTGTAATGAATCAAACACATTCTTCAAATTTTATGATAGTTACAAAAGAACATGCCGGACAGGGTGCATATACATCTGACAATGCTATTGATAATGTGGATGCATTAATTACCAATACTCCTGATATTGTTCTCATGGCACAAGGGGCAGATTGTCCGTTGTTAGTTGTTTATAACGATGAGGCAAAAGTGTTTGCAGTTATTCATTCTGGATGGAGAGGAACAAAGGCAGGAATAGTTCCAAAGATTCTTTCTTCTATGGTAGAAGATTTTGGTTGTAATCATGAAATCAGTAACGTTATTGTCGCTCCATTTGCTAAGGGATGTTGTTATGAGGTAGGTGATGATTACAAACAAGAGTTTGTTGGGTTTAATCATGCATTTAATAAAAAAAACAACAGGTTATATTTCGATTTAGGAGTAGTATTAAAAGATCAATTGTTATCAAGTGGAGTGCCGGAAAGTAAAATAGATTTTAGGGAAAATTGTACTATTTGTAATGCTGATTATTTTTCATATAGAAGAGAAAAAGATGCTTCTGGAAGGTTCTCTTTGTTTGCCTGTATAACAGGTTGACAATTATTATCTGCCGGCGTACCATATGGCTGTTTTAAATTTTTAAAGGAGGAAAAACATGGCTTATAAAATCAGTGATGACTGCATTAATTGTGGTGCTTGTGACCCATCTTGTCCAGTAGAGGCTATCTCTGAAACAGATGGAAAAAGAGTTATAGATGAATCTTCTTGTATTTCATGCGGTGCTTGTGTTGATACTTGCCCAGTAAGTGCAATTTCAGAGGCTTAATTTTTATAAAATTAAAGATTAAAGGCTAAAAGATTATTAATTATCTTTTAGCCTTTTTTTATTGATTGATGCTCTTACTTTTTTCTATAAAATTTAATATAATTTATTTAAATGAAAATCAATAACAATTACCCTAAATTATCTATGTTTGCAGGAGTGTTTACTCCTAATATATTGACCATACTTGGTGTAATACTATTTTTGCGGCTTGGTTTTGTAATTGGTAATGCTGGGTTAGTTTCATCATTACTAGTCTTAGTCCTCTGCCATATTGTTTCGGTTATTACTACTTTTTCGCTAGCATCTATTGCTACTAATATGTCTGAGGTAAAAGGTGGTGGGGCATATTATCTTATATCTAGAAGTATCGGTGTAGGCTATGGAGGTGCAATTGGAATAATATTATACCTAGCACAAACAATATCAATAGCGATGTATGTTATTGGTTTTTGTGATGTTTTTGCCAGTCTTGTTCCATTTTTTATATCTTATAAGAAAATATTAGCGTTATTCCTTTTAATTTTATTATTTTGGCCTACTTATAAAGGGGCAAATATTGCTGCAAAAGTACAGAAATATATTTTAATGGTACTAAGCTTATCTTTAACAGTTTTTATGGTTAGTGCTTTTATCAAATTCGACCCAGTTGTATTTGCATCAAATCTTAAACCAAGTTATTTAGATGGTATGAATTTTTGGATAATGTTTGCTTTGTTTTTCCCTGCTGTGACGGGTTTCACTCAAGGAGTTAGTTTGTCAGGAATTATTAAGAACCCTCAGAGAAGCATAACAGTAGGTACATTTCTGGCTGTAGCAACAGGTTTTGTTATTTATTTGGTATCAATGCTGCTTATTGCTGGAACAGCTAGTCCAGATCAGCTGCAGACAAATTATCACATAATTAAAACAATCTCATTCTTGCCGTTTATGATAATAATAGGAGTCACTGCATCTACTTTGTCTTCTGCTTTAGGTAGTTTTATGGGAGCTCCTCATATTTTACAAGCATTCTCACAGGATAAGTTGCTTCCATTTATTGGGTTTTTTGCAAAAGGAAGTGATAAGACAGGAGAGCCTCAAAGAGCAGTTGTTCTTACTTTCTTTATTGCTGCAGTAGGTATAATAATGGCGGACTTAAATACAATAGCTCCAGTTATTACAATGTTTTTTTTGATATCTTATGGAATGATGAATTATGCAACTTTTATAGAGGCATATTCAAAGAACCCCTCTTTTCGACCAAGTTTTAAATATAACCATTGGGCGCTCTCTTTAATAGGAGTAATTGTAATAGCTATGGTCATGTTACTAATAGACCCTTTAAACGCCGTATTTGCCTTTTTGGGATTGCTAGGCCTCTACTATTATTTAGATAGAAGAAAGGTTGAAAAAGAGTTTAAGGATGCTCGTACAGGGTATTACTTCCAAAGAATAAAAGAGTATTTGATCAAACTGCAGAATAGACCAGTAGAAATGAAGAATTGGCGACCTCAGATACTACTTCTTACAGGAGATCCTAAAGAGCGAGTAGATTTAATTAAGTTTGGGAAACTAATAGAGGCAGATAGAGGTAATCTTTCTTTAGTTCGGATTCTGCGTTATTACGAAGGGAACCCATTAAGAGCTAAAGTGAAAGCTGAAAGAGATTTGTTTGAGTTTATTAAACGCGAAGGCATCAAGATTCTGGGAGATGTATTAGTAGTAGATGATTATCTTGAAAGTGTTAAGGCTATCGTTCAGTCCTATGGGTTCCATGGATTTAGGCCAAATACATTATTACTTGGGTGGTCAGATAAGCAAGGTAAAGATTTAGAAGACTATTTGCAGATGATTCGTTTTTCAAACAAGTTTGGAAAGAATATAGTGATTTATGATGGGTTTCTAGATTTTCTAGTTGATGGCTCTAAAGAGACAGTGATTGATATTTGGTGGAGAGGTGAGGCTAATGGTGGCTTGATGCTTATGTTGGCTCATTTAATGATAGAAAGTAAGCAGATTAAGAATGCCAAGCTTAGGCTTATGAGAAGTGTTCATGATAGGTTAGAGATTCCAGAGGCAAAGGAAGAGCTAACACAATTACTTAGGGATTCAAGAATTGATGCAGAAATATGTACTGTATTGGATAATGATGATACCTGTTGCGCAATAATGAATGCTTCGAAGGCGTCGGATGTGGTATTTCTTGGTCTTTCTTTTGGCGATGAGGATAGCGACTTTTTGAATTTCTATGAAAAGTATAGAGTAGCGTTTAAGAACATAGTGCTTATTAAGAGTAGAGATAAGCTAAAGCTACAAGAGTAGATAATTCTTTCTAATATTTATTGTTTTAAATATTAGAATAAACCGATGGGTTAGAACTGCATCTTTCAATGTTTTAATTCCCTGTTTTCGTGGCTTAACTATATCAAGATGTTAAACATAAGAGGGAGCTTAATTAATATTGAATCATAAAATTATCGCATTAAAAGAAACGAATATTGTGAGAACATTGGAAATCTTCCGTAGCCAGGAATATGACCAAGAATTAGTAGATAGTCTTAGAATAAAGGTGAAAGAGCTCAAATTAGCAATGGGCACTGTATCTTATGATAACCTATATAAGTTCTTTAGTGAAAGTCACGGCGACAAGGCAGTTAATGATTTAGGTGAATTCAGTGATAACTTGATATTAGCAATACGAGGTCTTAAAGATTCTGGAGAATATGATAAAGATGTTTTTGATTTTGCAAAATCAATTTCTACAACATTTCTGAACGAATATGCAATAAGCAAAAAAGTTAATAGCCATATTAATGGCAAGTATTCAGAAAGTGTTAATTATTCTGATAATTTGGTTGAGTCTTTTTTTCGACTTGCAGTTACAGCAGCATATAATCATCCTGATAATGCTTCTACTATGAATGATTTGAATGCCTTAAAATCGGTATTGGGAAACAGTCATATTAGCGATGGATTGTTAGGTAGTGATGATTCCAATCGATATGATTCTCATTGGCATTATGCAGCAATGAAATTAATTTTTGAGTTTCAAGAAAGTAATAATATCGATAGCGTACCTGTTTATGTTAAGAATAAAGTGGATGATAGCTATGAGATAAAAGATTATAAATTTGATGACATGGTTGATTTCTTTGATACTACTTTTAATGAATGGTGTTTTCATTTATCAAAGAGTGAAGTTCTGTATGTATTTAAAATGTTTACAGAACGAGGCCATAAAGACAAGGCAATGAAGATGATTGAGTCGCTTCTTAAGGATAATACGGAGTTGGCTATAGATGTGTTGTCTGTTATTTCAACAAATGATTCTTTTGTAGACAGACTAGTTGATCACTTTAGAAGTAATGATAAAAATGGATTTGGTGTTTATGATATGCTTGATGTTCTTATTAAGTTTGCTTATAAACCAGAGCTAGATCAATATACGATTGATAATAAGAGTTTTGGTGTAATAAGAAAAGTACTTCTTAGTCACCTGCAGAATATGGATGTAAAGGATTTTGAATTATTAACGAAATTTGGTGAACTTTTTGATTACCCTGAGTCAGTTCAGAACTCAAATGCCTATGGCATTTTCGCTAACATGGTTAATAGTGGAATTAAACAGCGTATAAGTTTAAGTAAGCAGGATATAGCTACTGAGCTATTATCATTTATACAAAAAGTTTGCTTAGAAAACATGACTTCTGAAAACAGTAATTTAGGTATGCTTGATACTAATGTTCGGGCAAAGGCAGTAGCTGAAGCTGATAATATATTCAATAATATAAAAAATGTAGAAGAGATATTTACAATAAATAATGGGAAATTAACTGTAAAAGATTATGGTGAGCTAGGGTATCGGTTGGCTAATATATTTAAGAGTACATTTGCTAATGGTTTTAAGTCATCTGGTGTGTTTTCTAAGCAAGTGGGCAGTTTTATTAAGGGCTTGGATGGTTATTGGTCAGCTAAATTTGATGTTGAGATTGCTCATGCTCAAGCAGATGTTGAAATCGATAAAGGTATATTAAAGTTAATAAGTTTATATAGACATGAATCGCACAATCTTTGGGAAGCCGTATGTGAAAATACTAGTGTTGGATTTAAAGGTCTAAATTTTAAAGGAATGGCTGAATATGTAGATAAGCAAAAATCTGGAGCTAATCCATTTGACAGTTTCTTAGAGGATGAACATGTTTATAAGTCATTATGGTCATCTTATGTTAAGTCTGACATGTTTGATGTTGAGGACACTAAGCAGGGGTTTATTAAATTTCTAGCATTTATGCATAGAACAGGGAATCTTTCAGACGCTATAAAAGGGTTTATCGGTGAATTTCAAGACAGTGAAAAGACAGCTGCTTAATCTCTCCAGAATCTTGGGCTAAGAATCACAAGAACAGTATAAAGTTCCAATCTTCCAGTCATCATCAGTAATGACAAGAAATATTTAACAATATTTGGTAGATGAGCATAATTATCTAGAGCTCCAACTTCACCTAATCCAGGGCCGACATTTCCAAGGCAACTAGCAGTAGCACTAATAGATGTTGTGATATCTATATTAAATAGTGTGAGTATAAGTGATGATACTGCAAAAATAATAATATATAAAAAAACAAATACAGAAATATTTCGCAGCAAAGCATCTGGCACACTTTGGTCGCCAATTTTTACTTTATAAATCATTCTTGGATGAAGAATTTTTGTAAGTTCTTTTTTTAGGAATTTCCCAATTATCATGATTCTTCCTATTTTCATACTTCCCGCAGTAGAGCCGGCCATACCCCCAAAGAACATTAAGAATAATATAAGAAATTGGCTAAAATAAGGCCATAGTTCAAAATTGGCACTCGCATATCCAGTTGTCGTAAGGATAGATATTGATTGGAATCCAGCTAGTCTGATATTTGTTAGTAGTTCACCTCCAAGAGAGGTCTGGATATTTAGAAGAAATAATCCCCAAGCTCCCAATGCAATGAAAAGATATATCTTAAACTCAGGGTTCTTTAGGTAAGAAAGTTTTCTTGTTCTTACAAAATTAAAATGAAGAGTAAGGTTTATTCCTGCGATAAACATGAATAATGTAATTATCCATTCTATGGCTGGACTATTGAATCCTATAATAGATAGATTCCTTGTAGAAAATCCGCCAGTTGCCATTGTTGTAAGTGAGTGGTTTATTGCTTCAAAGACTGTCATGCCTGCGACTTTTAGCATTATTGCCTCTAGAACTGTAAAGAATATATAGATTAACCATAGTGCTTTTGCAGTGTCTTTTATTTTCGGAAGTATTCTGTCTTTTGTAGGTCCAGGAACTTCAGAGTTGAACATTCTTACAGCACCAAGTCCAATTTCTGGAAGAACAGAAATGGCTAATACAATAATTCCCAAGCCTCCAATATATTGTGTTATTGATCTCCATAATAAGATTGCCTTAGGAGTCCCTTCTATGTTGCCAAGAACAGTGGCTCCTGTTGTTGTAAGTCCTGACATTGTTTCGAAAAATGCATCTGCAAAACTAGTAAATGTGCCAGCTGAAAGGTACGGGATAGCGCCAACTATTGAGTAAAGAATCCAGCCAAGAGAAACAATTAGGAATCCATCTTTTATGGAAATGTCTTTAGCTTTTTGGCTCAGAATTTGGAATGTTAATCCAATCCCTAAACTGAATGATATTGTTACAACAAATGGTCTGATTGACGCTGTTTCAAGAAATACTGCATACAGTAGTGGTACTAATATGATAAATGAGAAGTATGTAAGCATTTTTCCAAGAACAAAGAAGATGCTTCTAGGGTGCATTATTTAAATAAGTCCTCTATGTTCTTGATAGATTTCTCTCTTGCAAAGATTACAATTTTATCCCTTACAGCACATTGATAGTCACCAGAAGGGATAAGTGTTGCGTTGTTAGACTTAATAATTCCACCTATAAGCAGATTTTGACTTATCTCTATATCTTTTAATTTCCACTTAGTAAGTAAGCATTCTTCAGTAATTTCTTGTTCTATTATTTCAATATCTGTTTCAGGTAATGCATAAAAAGAGGTTATTTTTCCTTGTCGCACATTTTGGATAATTTCATTAGATACGCTTACTCTAGGTGCAATAATGTGGTCTATTCCCAGCTCGTTTACAAGTGATACATAGTCTGGTCTTCTCATTACGCAAATTGTCTTTTTTGCTCCATTATTCTTAGCTAGTATACTTGCTAATAAGTTTTTCTTATCATCTTGTCCTGCAGCTATAAATATATTCGTGTTATTAATGCCTTCTTCAAGCAGTAGAGAAAGCTCAGTAGCATCACCTTTTATGATGATTGATGAATCAAGCTGCTCAGCTAGATAGTTACATCTGCTTTGATTAACATCGATAATCGTTACTTTTGCTGAAGTCTTTTCTAGCATTTGTGCTACAGATAATGCAATATTTTCTCCGCCCATTATTAATATTTTTTTATTAGACTTTTTTTGTGTATGAAAAGTTTTTAGCATTTTCCCGATATCTGAAGTGTTAATCATTAGATATAAATGGTCTTCATCGGTAAGAATGAAATCACCTTTTGGTATGAATGTTTCTTGTTTTCTAACAACAAGTACTACAAGAAAAGAGTAGTTCCATATTTGTTGTCTGAGTGTACTAAGTTGTTTGCCTTTAAGCTGAGGATGGTCTTCTACATCTAGCCTTACTAACTGCATCCTTTCATGTGAGAAGTCCATTATTTTACTATATGCATGATCAGTTTGAGTAAGCCTTATAATGTCATTAGTTGCGGCTAGATCGGAATTGATAACTTTATCAACACCTATTTTGTCATAAGGAAACAGGTAGTCTCCGTAAGATTCTTCTAATCCTTTTACTCTAGCAATTGTATATGCACTGCTAAATTCTTTTGTTAATAGACAGGCAATAAGGTTTGTTTCATCAGAATTAGTAACAGCAATAACCATGTTTGCTTTCTCTATGCCTGCATTTTTTAAAGCAGTTGGGTTAAGACATGAGTCTTGAATAGCTAAAATATCTAGCGATGTAGAAAGCTGTTCAATTGTTTGGATATTTTTATCTATGATGCTTATCTGATGTCCTTCAGAAGAAAGCTTCTCTGCTAAGTAAAAGCCAACATCTCCTGATCCAAGTATTACGATTTTCATTTATATATTATATGCTTAAAAGCCAAAGAGGTTAAGTAGTAAAGATTAATGATTTATTTAGCTAATAACTTTAATTCCTTTTTGAGGAGGATGTAGACTAATATTATTGATGCTGCATCAGCAATTGGGAATGCATACCAAATTCCATTAACTTGAAAGAAGAACGGTAAGATAATTACTAAAGGTATTAAAATAAGTAATTGTCTGCTGAGTGTTAGGAAGAGGGCAATCCCTGCTTTACCTACTGCCATAAAGTAAGTAGCACCAACCATTTGTGTCCCAAAAAGAAAAAACATCAATACGTTGAGTCTAAGAGCAAAAGCACCAACCATGATTACTTCTTGGTTTGTAGTAAATACACTTATTATCTGACTAGCAAAAAACATCATAAATAACCAAAATACTGTGCTATAAATAGTTGTGTATTTCATTGTCTGCTTATGTGTTTCCAATACTCTATCGTATTTTTTAGCTCCATAGTTGAATCCAATAATAGGCTGATATGCTTGGGCAAAGCCAAATAAAGGCATCATAACAAACATCTGGGTTCTATTGATAATTCCATATACCGCAATATAGATATCGCCGCCATACACTTTTAAAGCATTTTGAATAACGATAGCTAGAATAATAAAAGTTACTTGTCTAAAGAAGCTTGAAGATCCTAGGGCTATGATTTCTTTCATTATTTTTTTAGATATTTTAAAATGGTGTGGTTGAAGTTTTAAAGATGTTTTCTTTGCAGCAAAATAGTGGAAGACATAAATAAAACCAGCTACTTGAGCGATAACAGTTGCTAATGCGGCACCTCGAATACCCATATCTAATCCAAAAATAAAGATAGGATCTAGAATAATATTAAGACCTAGTGCAAGTAACATGCTAAACATTGCTGTTTTTGCATTGCCTTCCGCGCGAATAATGCTGTTTGCTGTTACAGCAAAAGCAAAGAAAGGATTTCCAATTAGTACTATTGATAAATAGTCTTTTGCATAAGGAATAATTGTTTCTGTTGCACCAAATGCAATTAATAATGGTTCAATGAAAATATACCCAAGAATAGCAATGGTAACGCTAACTATCAATACCGCAAACATAGAGTTTCCAGCAGCAAGGTAAGCAAGCTCAAAGTTTTTTTCCCCAAGTCGTTTAGAAATCATTGCTGCTGCACCCATTCCTATAAGGAAGCTGATAGCAAGTACAAGCATTTGCATTGGGAATGATACAGTAAGTCCTGCGATTGCAAGTGTGCCAACACCTTGTCCAATAAAAATTGTGTCAACAAGGTTGTAAAGTGAGTTAGCAAGCATACCGATGATTGCTGGAGTAGCCATTTTAAAAAGTAGTTTTTTGATAGGCATTTCACCTAAAGCTTCTTGATGTTTTTTCATTCGCTATAGTATATAGGCGAAAGGTGAAAGGTGAAAGGTGAAAGATGCCTGTAAGCATATATTGCTTGTCTTTAATCTTTAATCTTTAGTCTTTTTTTGTTATAGTTAGAAGAGTTATTTTGTAGGAGGATATTGGTGTCTGAGTTAAATGATATAAGTAATAAAATAGGTGGAGAAGACCAAGAAGTCAGTATGGCTAATGGTCTTTTTTCTAAATTTTTAAATGTTTTTGATGTAAAAGAATATGAATATTCAAAAGAGTTTTTGTATTTTAAATTCAATGCTTATGGGCACTTGTTGCAGATAAAGTTGCTTAAAGACGCAACTGTAGCTCAGCTTGTCGTAGAAACTATAGATGTTCTACATAAATATAATGTTGTCCTTAATAATCTTGGTGTTAGAGGTATAGAGCGTTTCTCGCAAGAGATGCAGGATAAGTTTGGTTTTATTGCTGAATGTTTTGAGGATTCTTGTCATTTGTATAAAGAGAAAACTGAGGCATACAAGAGAGTAATGAAGCAGATAGTTTTTCAAGCTTATAGCGAGAGTAAGTTTCTATATATACAGACTAGTGCAGATAATAGTGATATCCAGATTATTGGTAAGCAAGGTGTTACTAATGCTAGTGAGTTTATAAGAGAGTTTGCGGATGCTTATCAGAAGCTTTCTGTAGATTTATATGAGCTTCATAAAGATATAATGGAGATTATAAAAGATGAGACTATGAGTCATAGTGCAATAGAAAACTTAGCATATAGCAGAGGGACAAGGTCTTCAGTGGGAGTTGCTTCTGATAATATTTATGGGAGGAATTTTAATGGTTAATATTTTAGGAAGTGTTCCAATAAGAAGAAGCGAGAATGTAAAGAAGAAATCAAGTGACGGAAAGTCTAAAGAAGTTTCTGCTAAGCTTGCTGATGGGATTCTTCTTGTAATGTCTTTTAATGATCAACAAGAACGAGATAATGATGAAGGTAAACCGAAAGATAATAGTCTTGGTCAGTTTGTGAGAGGCATAAAAGACCCTTCCGAAAGCGAAGTGGATATCGAAGATACTGTGGCTTAGTCTCAATGATTTGTGTTATTCAAAGAGTTTCTTCTTCAAAGGTATCTGTTGATGATATGGTTGTTGGAGAGATAGCTATTGGATTCAATATCCTGTTAGCTGTTGTAAAGGGAGACACGCCTGAAGATGCAGATAAATTGGTTAATAAACTCGCATTCTTAAGAGTTTTTAGTGATGAAAACAGTAAAATGAATCTTTCAGTTCAGGATGTAAAAGGTAGTGCATTGATTATTTCGCAGTTTACTCTTGGTGGAAGCATTAATAAGGGCAGGAGGCCATCTTTTGATCAAGCAGAGGAGCCTATTCAAGCAAAGATTCTTTATGAGCTTTTTTGTGACAAGTTAAGTGAATATATCCCTGTTGAAACAGGAGTCTTTGCAGCGAATATGCAGGTGGATATATGCAATGATGGTCCAGTTACGTTTATTATAAATTCAAAAGATTTGAAGTAAGGAATAATTAACAATGTTAAAGATACCTATTATCATTGGACCTACGGCAGTAGGTAAGACAAATTACGCTTTAGAATTGGCTTCTAAAAAGAGCCTTGAGATAGTTTCTGCAGATTCTATGCAGGTCTATAAACATATGAATATTGGAACTGCGAAGCCAACTAAAGAAGAAATGGCAGGAATCCCTCATCATTTAATTGATATTATAAATCCTGATGAGGATTGGAATGTTTTTAGTTTTCTAAAAGAAGCTAGGCATTTGTTGTTTGAAACAGCTAGAAGAGCAGTAGTAGTTGGAGGGACAGGGCTTTATATTCGATCTCTAATTTATAATTTTAAAACACCGCAGTTAGAGCCGAATAAAGAAATACGCGATAAGTATAAGGATATTGCTTTGGAGAAGGGTGTTGATGAACTGCATAAGATGTTGTTTCTGGTGGATCCAGACTCTGCGCTTAAAATAAAGAAAGCAGATGAGTTTCGGATTATAAGGGCACTTGAGGTTTTTGATATTACAGGTATACCATTTTCAGCTCAGCAATCAATGGACGAGTCATTTGCAGATAAATTCCAACTAATTTGCCTAAACACTGATAGATCAATTGTTTATGATAGGATTAATAAACGAGTAGACATAATGGTCGAACAAGGACTGTTTGCAGAAGTTCAAAAGCTATTAGATATGGGATATTCTTCTGACTTGGTTTCGATGCAAGCTCTAGGGTATAAAGAGGTAGTAAGGTGTTTTAATGAAGAACTTACAAAAGATGAGACAATTGATCTTATTAAGATGAGAACCAGAAATTTTGCTAAACGTCAGCTAACTTGGTTTAGAGGATTTCCTAATGTTGAGTGGATAGATATCGAAAAGTAAACCCCCGGCCAGCCCTAGGCTGACCACCCCCTTTGATAAAGGGGGCTAAAAAGATATTTATGCTATAATTTCATCTATGCAAAATAAAGGAATATTTATTACAGCTACAGATACTGATGCAGGAAAGACAGTTGTTGTTAGCGCTTTAGTTAATTTATTTCTTTCAAAAGGTGCAGATGTTGTTCCTTATAAACCTATCCAATCTGGTTATGATTCAGATATTAACAAAGTAGTAGAAGCAAATAATATGAATATAGTTAAAACAGAATTATGTTCCTATTTGCTGAAGAAGCCTTGCTCACCACATTTAGCATCTTCATTTGAGGATATATCCATTTCTATTGATAAAATCGTATGTGACTATCAGTCTCTTGCTGAAAAACATGATTTGGTAGTTATTGAGGGTTCTGGTGGACTCATGGTCCCGCTAGGTAATGGTAAATACGTATTAGATATTATTAAAGAGTTACCTGTTCCTGTGATGTTAGTAATAGCCAACAGGTTAGGTGCCATTAATCAGGCAATGCTCTCTATTGATAAATTGCAGCAAGCAGGGTGTTCTCCAGAGTGGTTAGTGTTTAATGATATTCAACCTGGAGATGATATGATTCTGTCTGATAATGTGAAAATTGTTAGTGAACTTTCAGGTATTAGCAATACAGTCAGAGTTCCGTATATGGAGAAGCTCGATATTGATGATGTTGCTAAAGTTTTATCTATCTTCCCCGCCTTTGGCGGGGAAGATAGACGTAATCAGTCTTCGGGGGCGAAATAAAGTGGATTTATCTTTCGATAAAGAACATATTTGGCATCCATATACTTCGATGGTTAATCCCTTGCCAGTTTTTCCTGTAGCTTCTGCAGAGGGCTGCGAGATTATCTTAGAAGATGGCAGGAGGCTCATAGACGGTATGGCTTCTTGGTGGTGTGCAATCCATGGCTATAATGCCCCAGAACTTAACGAAGCAATTATAAATCAGACGAAGTCTGTTGCCCATGTAATGTTCGGTGGATTAACACATCAGCCAGCAATTGATTTAGCTAAAAAATTACTTAATATTACTCCTAAAGGACTCGAACGAGTCTTTTTTTCTGATTCAGGATCTGTATCAGTAGAAGTAGCTATAAAAATGGCTATTCAGTATTGGCAGGCAAAGAATAAGCCAGAGAAGAAACAGCT
>Ga0307929_1000029_pt1 | contig 140507 bp, 150 predicted proteins | sample AceLakmetage1330_FD_203160 | JGI IMG/M metagenome (GOLD analysis project Ga0307929, IMG submission 203160) | Saline water microbial communities from Ace Lake, Antarctica - #1330 | ecosystem: Environmental > Aquatic > Non-marine Saline and Alkaline > Saline | place: Antarctica: Ace Lake...
TCCGCTCTTATCTTGGCAGTAATTACATGGCAAGGAAAAAAGATTTGAGCAAAGTAGAAGAACCCCAGGTAGAATACCAACCAGCCTATCCCATCATTACTATTTACATTTTGGGCTACAACCTGGATGATTTGCCCTACATGGCCGTAACCGTAAACCGCGAGGTGATCAACTCGGTGAACAAGGAGGTAATTAATGTCAAGAGTTTTTTCATCGAACACCTCACGCATCAATCGCACATCATACAAGTGCGGCGTTTGCCCGAGCAACGCCGGACACGACTTGAAAATTTCCTGGTACTGTTTAACCAGGCCTGGGTTACTGACAAGAACTTTATCCTCGACTTGCAGGAAACCCCCAAAGGTTTTAACGACATTGCCAAATATCTGCAAGGTCCGCTGATGGACGAAGTCTTTCGCCGCAACCTTGAAGCAGAAGAAGAAATCGACACCATTTTTGACGAGCAGGAAGCTAAGTATTTAAAGAAAATTGTAGAAGTCGAGGAAAGAGAGGAACAAGCGAAGAAAAGAGAAAAACAGGAGCGGTTTCAAAAAGAAGAAGCACAAAAACAAAATGAAACCTTAGCTTTGAAATTGGCAATTCAGATGAAAAACAGCGGGGCTACGATTGAAAATATTATCAGAGAAACAGGGTTGGATGCTGAGGTAATTATTGAATTGTAGCGCGATAAAATAATCTCTGAGCTTCTGAAAAGCATATCATTGGTGTCGAAGGTAAATGTGCCAGGTTTACAGTAACTTGCGAAAACATTTCATTGGTAAAGTATAAATGATTAGCCCAAATCATGTGTTTATTAAATAGATTTATTATTTAAATTGAAGGCAGAGATTATTCATTTTTGGCACTACTATTAACAAATAACATTTATCGCCTCAAAATACTATTTTTGCAGCCGATGAAAAATATACGAAACTTCTGTATTATTGCACATATCGACCATGGCAAAAGCACCCTGGCCGACCGCTTGCTCGACCTGACCCATACCATTGGCGACAGAGATAAAAAGGAACAGGTACTCGATAGTATGGATCTTGAACGCGAACGGGGTATAACTATTAAGAGCCATGCCATTCAGATGCTTTATAACTTTGGTGACCAGGATTATGTGCTTAACCTGATCGATACGCCCGGCCATGTGGATTTCTCTTACGAAGTATCGCGAGCCATTGCCGCCTGCGAAGGTGCTTTGCTTATTGTGGATGCAACACAGGGTATTCAGGCGCAAACTATATCAAATTTATACCTTGCCTTGGAGCATGACCTGGAAATAATTCCGGTGCTCAACAAAATGGACATGGACAATGCCATGCCCGATGAGGTAAAAGATCAGATTGTAGATTTGATTGGCTGCGACAGGGACGACATCCTTGAAGCCAGTGCTAAAACAGGTTTTGGTGTAGATGTAATTTTGGAAAAAATTGTCGAAAAGGTACCGCATCCAAAAGGTAATGTAGATGCCCCCTTGCAAGCCCTGATCTTCGATTCAGTGTTTAACTCGTATCGGGGTATCATTGCATATTTTAGGATTTTTAACGGAAAAATCAGCAAAAATGATTTTGTGAAATTTGTAGCCACCGGCAAGGAATATAATGCGGATGAAATTGGCGTATTAAGGCTTGGCTATTTTCCTAAAAAAACTTTGGAGGCAGGCGATGTTGGATATATTATTTCCGGTATCAAAGCTTCTAAAGAGGTTAAAGTAGGAGATACCATAACCCAGGTTGATAATCCCTGTGGGGATATAATCGAAGGCTTTGAAAATGTGAAGCCTATGGTGTTTGCGGGTATTTACCCTATCGATGCTGACGAGTACGAAGAACTTCGGGCTTCGATGGAAAAGCTCCAGCTGAACGATGCCTCCCTAACCTTTGAACCTGAATCATCGGTGGCCTTAGGATTTGGCTTCCGCTGTGGTTTTCTGGGTTTGTTGCACATGGAAATTGTTCAGGAACGTTTGGATCGCGAGTTCAACATGGATGTGATTACCACGGTTCCCAACGTAAATTACAAGGCTTACACCACCAAAAATGAGGTGATCGATGTTCATAATCCTTCCGGCTTGCCAGGCCCCAACGAGCTTGACCACGTAGAGGAGCCGATGATTCATGCCCAGATTATCTCGAAGTCGGAGTACGTGGGTGCGATTATGAATCTGTGTATCGACCGTAGGGGAGAGATGAAAAATCAGGTTTATCTTACCAGCGACCGGGTTGAAATATCTTTTTCGCTGCCCCTGGCCGAGATTGTATTCGATTTTTACGACAGGCTTAAAAGTATCTCCAGGGGCTATGCCTCTTTCGATTATCACATCACCGGTTACCAGCAGGCGAAACTTGTGCGTTTGGATATTTTGCTTAACGGCGATACTGTTGACGCGCTCTCCACCCTTATCCACTTCGACAATGCCTACTACTTTGGCCGCCGCATGTGCGAAAAGCTCAAAGAATTGATACCGCGTCAGCAATATGATGTGGCAATCCAGGCTGCCATCGGTACCAAGGTTATTGCCCGCGAAACCGTAAAAGCCATGCGCAAAGACGTTACCGCCAAATGCTATGGTGGCGATATTACGCGTAAGCGCAAGCTGCTCGAAAAGCAGAAAAAAGGCAAGAAACGGATGCGCCAGGTAGGTAATGTGGAAGTACCACAATCGGCGTTTTTGGCGGTATTGAAATTGGATTAAATAAATTTATTTGCTAATGGATGTTTTAACTTGGTATTTTATAACTAGACAAGTTAACACAACAAAATAAAACAATGCTATGCAAAGGATAGTAATCGACATACCGGACAATAAATACATCTTTTTTATGGAACTTGTAAGTAATCTTGGTTTCAAGAAAGTAAAGCAAATATCTAAAAAGAATCAGCAATTTGTTGACGATTTACAGCATTCTTTGGAACAGGTAAAGCAACACCAGGACGGAAAAATAATACTTCAACCAGCAAGAGATTTTCTTAATGAACTTTAATATTGTTGTTACCGATGGCTTTAAACAGCATGCCAAAGGTATTGCCAAAAAACACCGTCCGTTTAAATCTGACCTGGAAAAGCTTATAGATTCCCTCGAAATAAACCCAACACAAGGCGAACCTTTAGGAAAAGATTGCTATAAAGTTCGTATGGCCATAACTTCTAAAGGGAAAGGCAAATCTGGTGGTTCTCGTTTAATTACCTGTGTTAAAGTCGTTAACCAAACAGCCTACCTGTTAACCATCTACGATAAATCCGAAAAGGAAAATATTTCTGATAATGAACTTCAGGAACTATTAAAAAGGATAAAATAATAAAGTCTGAGCAACTGTTTTTTGCGTCTAAATAATAATTGTGGCATTATGCACGGTTGTATCATATTTCAGATTTGCCCATTTTGTGAAATGATAAAATCACATTCGCTGCTTTTTTTGAATTTTTAGCGTACAAGGATAAACTTTGTTCATTACTAATGAACACCATATCGCGGATACAAAAAAAGGCTGCTTTTAACAAAAGCAGCCTTTTTTATGGGTATAGATAAAATATCTTAGCCAATAGCGAAACGGTGGAATGTGTTTACCGTTAAATCTTTATCTGTTTCTTTCAGATAATCGCTGATGGTTTTTTTGGAGTCTTTGATAAACGACTGGCTCATCAGGGTGTTTTCTTTAAAAAATTTCCCTAAGCGGCCTTGGGCAATTTTATCGAGCATATCTTCAGGTTTGCCTTCCTGGCGCGCCAGGTCTTTGCCAACCTCAAGTTCGGTATCAATTACTTTTTGGGGAACCGAATCTTTGTCTAACGAAACTGGGTTCATGGCAGCAATTTGCATGGCCACATTATGACCTACTTCGCCGATACCTTCGCCGGCTTTGCTCATGCCTACGAGTGTTCCAATTTTATTCCCGTTGTGGTTGTATCCAGCTACCAGCGGGCTTGAAATGGCAGCAAAAGTATCGAACTCAAGTTTTTCGCCGGTTTTCCCGATCATATCACTTAATTTGTCTGCAACGGTAACACCATCAAGGGGAAGGGCAAGAACAGCTTCGAGGGTCTCGGCCTTATTTTGGAGTGCTACATCGGAAATGCCTTTTACGAAATTCACAAAGTCTTCGCTTTTACCTACAAAGTCGGTTTCGCAGTTTACCATCACCAGCACACCAAAAGTTTTGTCGTTGTTGGTTTGTGCAATTACGTAACCTTCGGTAGCATCTTTGTCAGCTCTTTTAGCAGCTACTTTGGCTCCTTTTTTACGAAGTATTTCAATAGCTTTTTCAAAATCACCTTCAGATTCCTGGAGTGCTTTTTTGCAGTCCATCATCCCTGCACCGGTCTGTTTGCGCAGTTTTGCAACTTCAGCAGCAGTAATATTTGCCATTTTATTCTATGATTTAAATTTTGGTGTTATAAATTCGGATAGATTAAAAAAAAGAGATGCAGAAAAAATTTCATCATCTCTTTTTAATCAGTTTTGTTTAATGAATTGCTTTAACGAAATTATTTTTTTCTTACAGCAGTACCTTTGCGTACTCTTTTATCTTTATCCATGGGCTTGGCCTCATCGCCATCTGATTTGATACGGGGGCGTTTTCCTACTTCTTTTGTTTTCTTGGGCTGGTCTTCCTTCTCTTCATTTTCTTCTTCCAGCTCGTCTTTGGTACGTGTTTTAATGCGTTCTTCTTCCTCCTGTTCCTCGCTACGCTTGTCTTTGTCGGCCTGGCGTTCCATCAGTCCTTCTTCCACAGCTTTAGCCATGATTTCCATAATCAGTGCTATCGACTTTGAAGCATCATCGTTGGCAGGTATGGGGAAGTCAACTTTTTTGGGATCGGAGTTCGTATCAACGATGGCAAAAGTTGGGATGTTGAGTTTTTTGGCTTCGGCTATGGCGATGTGTTCTTTCAGAATATCTACCACAAAAATGGCTGAAGGCAGTCTGTTCAAATCGGAGATACTGCCGAGTTGTTTTTCCAGTTTGGCGCGTTCGCGGACAATTTGCAGTCTTTCACGCTTCGAGATGTTGGTGTACGAGTTGTCGGTCATCATCTTGTCGATCTGCGACATTTTGCGCACCGCTTTGCGAATGGTAGCAAAGTTAGTAAGCATTCCGCCGGGCCAACGCTCCGTGACATAGGGCATTCCTACACGTTTTATCTTTTCTGAAACAATGTCTTTAGCCTGCTTCTTCGTAGCTACGAATAGGATTTTTTTACCCGAACGGGTAATTTGCTTTACGGCCGAAGCCGCTTCTTCAATCTTTGCTGCTGTTTTGTAAAGATCGATGATGTGAATACCATTGCGCTCCATAAAAATGTAGGGAGCCATGTTGGGATTCCACTTTCTTTTCAGGTGGCCAAAATGCACACCTGCGTCCAGTAATTGTTCGAAATTTGTTCTTGGCATTGAATTTTTAATTGATGTTTACATTCCTTAAATACACAACCTGCGAGTAGTTCACTTTTATGTAGAAGTCTCGCAGGTTTGGATACTAAACACTTTAATATCCGGATACTATCGTTTACTAAATTGAAATTTCTTTCTGGCTTTCTTCTGCCCTGGTTTTTTACGCTCAACCATTCTGGGGTCTCTGCGCAGCAGGCCGTTGGATTTTAGAACGGGGCGATGCTCGGGCTCAAGCTGAATAATGGCACGGGCAACACCCAGGCGGAAGGCTTCTACCTGGCCTTTGAAACCACCACCATCAATGTTGGCGATAATATCATATTTGTCGGTGTTGTTGGTGAGCGCTAAGGCTTGACGGGCAACATATTGAAGGGTGGCAGAGGGGAAATAGGCTTCCATTTCGCGTTTGTTGATGGTAATTTTCCCATTACCTATTGTAAGGAAAACGCGGGCAACTGCTTTTTTTCTCCTCCCTAATGCATTGATAACTTCCATTGCTTATTTAATTTCATTAAGTTTTACTTGCGTTGGCTTTTGTGCTTGCTGCTGGTGCTCCGCTCCGGCATATACATACAAATTGCGAAACAATTTGCTGGCCAGACGATTTTTGGGCAACATCCCTTTTACAGCATATTCAACCATGGCAGTAGGCTTCTTGGCCATCAACTGCCTGGGCGATGTAATTTTTTGCCCGCCCGGATAACCCGAGTGGCTGATGTATTCTTTCTGCTCCATCTTGTTGCCGGTAAGTTTTACTTTCTCGGCGTTGATGATTACCACATTATCACCACAATCCACGTGTGGAGTGAAATCCGGTTTGTTTTTTCCGCGAAGAATTTTTGCTGTGGCCGAAGCCAGTCTTCCCAAAATTTGATCTTCCGCATCAATGAGAACCCATTTCTTTTCAACGGTCTCACTGTTGGCACTTTTGGTCTTGTAACTTAAGGTATCCATTTATTAATCAGTTATTTCTATACAATATTCTGTACCTCCCCAAAATTGGGGCTGCAAAAGTAGAACTATTTTTTTGATAAACAAAAAAAATTGGTTCATTTATTCTATGATAGCTTTTGTGATTAAATCTCGCTTTTTAGTCGAGCAATTCATCCAGCGCTTCTCTTATCTGCCTTTCGCTTTGTATGCTCGAAGTTGCAGCGGCCACTTTTCCGTTTTTGTAATATACCGTAAAGGGAAGCCCCATAAAACCCTGACATTGGGGCAGATTTTTTATCAGATGAGCATCGGGATGATCAAAAAGGAAATCGTAGATCGCCACATTTTGATATTCACTCTCCAGCTTTTTCATGCTTTGATACACCGGGATACACATGGGCCCCATCCGCCCGCAGCATACCATTACGTTTTCGTTTTCAGCTATAAGCTTATTCAATTGTTCACCTGAGGTGATGTGCTTAAGATTTGTTTGTAGTATCATCAATTATAATTTTAAAAATTTTGGCAAAAGTAATTTTTATTTTCAATTAGTGATACTAAAGAGATTTACTATTTTAAATTTGCCAATGCTTTTTCTATTCTGCTAAATGCCTCTTCAAGTTTTTGGCTTGATGTAGCATACGAAATACGAATATAATTGGGGCTGCCAAACGCCGAGCCAGGCACGAGGGCTACTTGAGCCTTGTCGAGCAAGTAGAGGCAAAGATCCATGCCATCAGTAATGGTGGTTTCGCCATCGCTTTTTCCATAATAATAATGTACATCAGGGAAAATATAAAAAGCTCCGCCAGGTACATTGGCCTTCAGCCCCGGGATTTTTTTCAAGCGTTCGATTACAAGATCGCGGCGTTCGCGAAAAGCTGCTTTCATTTCCTCCATCTCTTTCATGGCGCAGGGCCCGGTTTCGATGGCCTTGAGGGCGGCCATTTGCGAAATTGACGAAGGCCCCGAGGTGTATTGACCTTGCAAGGTGTTGCTTGCCTTGGCAACATGCAGGGGAGCTCCCACATAGCCAATGCGCCATCCGGTCATGGCAAAGCCTTTGGAAACGCCGTTTACGGTAATTACCCTGTCTTTGATGAAATCGAATTGCGCCATGCTCTCATGCTTTCCGTCAAAGTTGATTTGTTCGTAAATCTCATCGCTGATGATATAAAGGTCTTCTTTTTCGGCCAGCACACGAGCTAAAGCTTCCAACTCATCTTTGGTGTAAATTGTTCCCGAAGGATTGCAGGGTGAACTAAACATGAAAACCTTCGATTTGTCGGTCATCATCTTTTTAACTGCTTCGGGGCTTACCTTAAAATCCTGATCAATGCTCGAGGGGATGTAAACGGGTTTGCCCTCGGCCAGTTTTACCATCTCGGGGTACGAAACCCAATAAGGCTCGGGAATTAATACCTCATCGCCGGGATTGATCAGGCACAAAATAGTGTTGGTGAGGGATTGTTTGGCACCATTGGAAACAATGATTTGCTCGGGGCTGTACTCCAGATTGTTCTCGTTTTTAAATTTTTTGGCAATAGCCTTTTTTAGCTCGGCATAGCCTGCCACGGGCGGATAGTGCGTAATGTTGTTGTGAATGGCATCGATAGCGGCTTCCTTGATGCAGTCGGGCGTATTAAAATCGGGTTCGCCAATGCTCAGGTTGATGATGTCTTTGCCAGCTTCTTTTAATTCACGGCTGCGGCGGGTCATGGCCAGGGTAGCCGATTCGGATAAACTATTTACTCGTGCTGATAAATGATTTTGCATTTCTTTTACTGTTTATTAATTAACAAATTGCCAAAAAAGCGCAAATGTAGAAAAAAGGGTTTAACCAGAAGCCTTTGTGCAAAAGGATTTTTTAAGAAATTATTACATTAAAGTTGTTTGCTTAATCTTCTTGGAATAAATTTGCCATTTTTGGATATTTAATATTGAAACTATGGAACGGACTCTTGAAATATTTTTGTTTTTGTTGCCCACGCTCATTATTATTTTATGCCTCAGCGCGGCCTGGTATTATTATCTGCGATTTCAAAAAAATAATGCGGAGCAAAAGCACCGGGCAGATCATTCGGCTTCGCTGCTGAAAATCCGTTTGCAGGCATACGAGCGACTGGTTTTGTTTCTCGAACGGATTAGCCCGCAGCATCTGGTTGTTCGCAACAACGACCCGCATATCCCGGCAACGGAGATGCAGCGCAATATGATCAATAATATTCGCGAGGAATATGAGCACAACCTGGTGCAGCAAATTTATATTTCCGAAAAAGCCTGGAGTGGCGTGGTGCAGGCGCGTATTTGGGTGCTCAAACTCATCAACGAGGCTGCTGGCTCATTGCCCGAAGGTGCCACTGCCAACGATTTGGCCATTGCGATCGTGGCCGCCGAAATGCAGACTAAAGAAAATTACCTTGCCGAAGCACTTAGCTTTTTGACTAATGAGGTAAGGGGATTGTTATAATTAGTGCCTGTCTTTAAAGTAACAGTTAGATAAATATACGATTTCAGATTAACGATTTTAGATGTTGGTGATATTCAACACGATCTAAAATCGTTAATCGTCAATCTTAAATCAAAAAAAGTCGATACTTTTGAATAGCCCCGGGTTTTAACCCGGGGAAAATGCGTTTGAAGGATTCGCCCCGCGATTTCGCCACGCCGCAGGCGTGGCGAAATCGCGAGAGTTTTTCCTCCTTTCAATATAATCCCTGCCCTAAAGGACAGGGCTATTCAAATTTCACAAATCGACTAAAAAGACAAACACTAATTAGCAGCATAAGTCAAGGTTTGACTTTAAGTCAAACCTTTATAACAAATGAAAAAAGTCAGGGTTTGACTCTCAGTCAAGCCCTGACTATCACCCCTTTTCTCCAGCTTTGGGATAGCGGTATATTTCGCGCAGGATGGCATCGTACTTATTGTAAATCATCGATCGCTTTAGCTTGAGCGTTGGCGAAAGCTCGCCCGATTGCGGCGACCACTCTTCGCAAACCAGCCTGAATCGTTTGATTTGCTCATGCGCTCCCAGCCTATCATTTATCGTATCCACCTCTTTTTTGTATCTTTTTACCACTTCAGGAAGTACTACCAATTCGCTGTTGTCGCGATAATGGATTTTGTGTTTCGATGCCCAAAAATGGAGATGGTTAAAATTGGGGGATATCAGTGCGCTGGCAAAACTTTCGTTTACGCCCACAACCATGATTTGCTCGATAAAGATCGATTCTTTAAACATGTTTTCGATCAGTTGTGGAGCCACATATTTGCCCGATGAGAGCTTAAATATTTCTTTTTTGCGATCGGTAATTTTCAGAAATTTCCCTTTGTCCAGGATGCCGATGTCGCCGGTATGAAACCATCCCTCCTCATCGATTACTTCACGGGTGTATTCCGGATCTTTGTAATAGCCGAGCATCAGGTGGGGGCCTTTGGTAAGAATTTCGCCATCCTCGGCAATCTTCACCTCTACATTGTTTAGCACCGGGCCTACGGTGCCAAATTTAAGGTTTGGCCATTGGGCATGGCTTACGGCAATTACCGGCGAAGTTTCGGTGAGGCCGTAGCCTTCCATAATTTTCATTCCGGCGGCCCAAAACAATCGCGACAGGCGCGGCTGCAATGCCGAGCCTCCCGAAACAATAATCCGAATGTTGCCTCCCAGCCCTTCGCGCCATTTGGAATATACCAGCTTGTCGGCGAGTTTGCGTTGGCTTTCGTAAAGCAATCCGTTTTTCCCGTTCAGCTCGTACCTTAAGCCCAGATTTAAGGCCCAGAAATAGATTCGCTTTTTTATCCCATTCAAATCTTTGCCCTTGCTTACAAACCGGTCGAACACTTTTTCGAGCAGTCGGGGTACGGTGTTGAAACCATCGGCTTCTATTTCTTTAAGGTTGGCGGCAATGGTGCCCAGGTTTTCTGCATAATAAATGCTGATGCCCTTGTACTGAAAATGATAATTCATCATCCGCTCGTAAATATGGCAGAGCGGCAAAAAGCTCAACACCTTGTGCCTGGAATCGAGTGGCTGGATTTCGGAGGTTGCCACAAAATTGCTCACGATATTCCGGTGCGAAAGCATCACTCCCTTGGCATCGCCCGTAGTGCCCGAGGTGTAAATCAAAGTGGCCATTTCATCGGGGCTGATGCTTTGTTTTGTTTTCAATACTTCATCCGCAAAACGAGCCTCATTCACTTTGCCCGCTTCAATTATTTCGAACCAGTTAGCCACACCTTCTACCGCGTTGATGGTGAATACTTTTTCGATATGCTTTTGCGAATCAATCAGATCTTTGAGCTTATTGTAGAGCAGCGCATCCGAAATGATAATTGCTTTAACATCCGAGTGAGTAAGAATGTGCTGATATTCATCGATGCCAATGGTGGGATAAATGGGCACATGCACCAGCCCGATCTGCATCATCCCCATGTCGGTAAAATTCCATTCGGGGCGGTTGTTGGTAACCGTGGCAATTTTATCGCCACGCTTAAAACCCATCGAAAGCAAACCATACGAAATGTAGTTAGAATAGTCGATGTAATCCTGGTAGCTGTATTTTATCCAATCCCCATTTTGCTTCCCTGCCAACACATCTCCCTTCGGGTATTTTTGTTTGTAAAGATCTAAAAGATCAAATATTCGGCTTACTTCCATCTTTATCATTTTGGTGTAATCAGTGGCACAAAAATAAGTCAGTTTTTTTTGTACGAATCAAAATGCTCCCTTTCAGATGACTAAATTTGTTAAATATCATTAAATGTAAATGTAGAGTATCAATCTAATTTTACAAAGACCGGTTATGAAACTTTGAAAATGTTACTTTCGCCATTCCAATCAGGAAAGTTTTAGTGCTTGATTTTTTTGGATTTGTTACTCGATTACTTTCTAATTTAGCAAACTTACTCATTCTACGCTTATCTAAATATTATCATACAAAGTCATGGGCATCAATCAGGCAGCTTAGCTTTTTGGTGTTAGTTTTTTTTTCGTGGCACGTGGCCAGCAGCCAGCAGATGTCGGGTTTGGCCATGAGCGATTATGCGGGCATTAATGCAGCCAGCCTCAATCCATCCCTATTGGTTAATTCTGAAATTTATTTTGATCTTAACCTGCTTGCCGGCGATATTTTTTTGCAAAATAATTTCCTCTTTGTCCACAAGGCCGATTTTAGGTTTATGGATTTGTTGAAACGCAATCCTACTTTTCCCAGCTATGATGTGGAAGGCGAGGGTTTGGATTATAAAAAGAGCCTGGATTTTATCAATGCCTTTGAGCAAACCGATATTCGCGGGCCTTCATTTTCAATAGTTTTGGATAAACAGGCTTTTGGTTTTTCTACGCGCATGGTAACGATGACTTCGGCTAAAAACCTGCCCGGCTACCTGGGCGAATTAATGTTTGAAGGCCTGGAATATGTGCCGCTGCATGGCATTCCTCAAGACAATGGCCAATTTGATGCGGTCTCGGCCGGATGGTGGGAGATGGGTTTGTCGTATGCCCGGGAAATAAAACAGCAACGGTGGTACAAATGGTCGTTTGGCGTTAATCTGCGCCGTTTGTGGGGATATGCCGGAGCAGGCATTGTTAACCAAAACGCTAAATATACCGTGATCAACGACTCCGTTATTAATATCGAAAATCTGGATGCCTCGCTGGGTTTTAGCATTCCGGTGGATTATGATACCGGCGATTTTCCCGATGGTGGGGCAACTTTTAATGGAAAGGGAACGGTCATCGATTTGGGAGTAAGTTATTTGCGCAAGCGCAATGTGAGCACCAATCGTACCTACAAAAGTTTTTGCCAATACGAGTACGATGACTACCTTTATAAGATAGGTGCATCAATAACCGATCTTGGTAGTTTGGTGTTTAAGGAAAATGCAAAAAATGAACTTTTCGAAGATGCCTCCAAAGAGTGGAATGGTATCGATACCCTCGAATTTGTTAGTGTTAATGATATTTTCCAGCAACTGAGCACGGCCTTTTACGATGACCCGGAAGCCTCGGATCAGGGCGGTAATTTCGTACTTGGCTTGCCGGCCACTCTTAGCCTGCACGCCGATTATCAGTATTACCCTAACTGGCATCTGGCCGGCCTGGTAGTGCTTCCATTGCGAATTTGGGACAAGCAATTGCGCCGTCCCGCGCAGGCACTTATTAGTTTAAGGTATGCCACGCCAGCTTGGGAGGTGGCCTTACCGGTTTCGCTATACAATTTCAAAGAACCTCGCATAGGTCTTAGTGCCCGGTATTACTTCCTTACCATTGGCACCGACAAGATTGGAGGATTTTTAGGTATGAACGATTTTACCGGAATGGACTTTTATTTTTCGCTTAAATTTCATATCCTCAAGGGGAGTTGCGGACGCTTTAAGCGGTCATCGGATTGTAGTAATTTTAATTTTTAAAATATTTTTTTTAGGATTTAGTTTTTAAAATCCTAAAATGTTTTACCTTTGCACTCCGTTTTACGGAAACGTTCTTAACATGGTGCTTGTAGCTCAGTTGGTTAGAGCACTGGATTGTGGTTCCAGGGGTCGTGGGTTCAAATCCCATCAGGCACCCGACAAATCCCGGATGTCGTTGATTAGTCAATGATTTCCGGGATTTTTTTTGTCTAATTTTTACTTAGTAATTGCCATGAAATCTCCTGAAATACACACATTTGCGAAAATATGCCATTGATAATTTATTTCGCTAGCTGAAACTTTCAAAATCATCCCATTCGCCAAACAAAAAATGGTTGGCCAGATTGATGGTGATAACTACAGTAATCATGCAGGCGATAAAGATGGCCAGCATAAGCAGGATTTGATATTTGATGGCTATATCGGGAGCTCTGAGCCTCCAATGATTTGTCCGGTAAGTGTACCCGGCAGCGCAATCAGCCCGAGCACCGACATGGTGGCTATTTGGGGGTTAAAGGCCTTACGGATGGCCGAGCGGATAAAGGGCAGGATGGCTTCCTTGCGGCTGGCACCATTGGCAATGCAATATTTGATGCAAAGTTACACTTTGAAATGAAAGGAATCGTTCGGTATTGGAAAAAATAATCTGTGTGAATCTGTGCTTATCTGTGGTAAACCAAAATGGCGCACCACCGAATGTTTTTGGAAAAACCCACCATAAATCACGCTGATTGCACATTTTAAAATTTTGCAGTTGTGGCTTAACCGCTGTTTTTTTAAAATTTGAATTTTTAAAAGATTGCATATTAATCAACTTAGTTATTTTTGGCCGGAAATTTAATTTGAATAGCTGTGAAAAAATCTTCTACTACCAAAATCCTGAAAATTGTTGGAATCGTTATCGGAGTTATCCTGCTCTTGTTGGCAGGAGCTATTTTCTATCTCAACCAAAATGCGGAAAAAATGGCGCGTAAGCTCCTCGCAAAAGAGTACCAGGGATCGGAGTTGAGCCAGGTTTACGATATTCGTTTTGATGCAGTGAGGCTTAATATATTTTCGGGAAGTCTTGTCATCAAAAATTTGCACCTAAGTCCTCACGAGGCTTTTTATCAGGCTCCCGACTCGCTGCGTTTTAAGTATCCGATGCTTTACAAGATCATTGTGCCCAAATTGACAATCAAAGGAATTAGCCAAAATTTATCCCTCAATCTCGATGATATTCAATTGGAGGAAATAGTGTTTTCGCAGCCCAAAATTACCATGATTGATTATTTGACTGTGGAAGAAAAAAAACAAGCCAAATCGCAGAGCGAGAAGCAAAAGAATGATACCGCCGCAAAGTCGGGTGGCATCGAAAGTATTTCGCTGGCATCATTTAAAATAGAAGGAGCACGTTATTCTTATCTCAAAAAGCAGCAGGATCGGGTTATGGCGGAAGCGGCAAAAATAGATGTGGAAATCCAAAACCTTGAATACAGCAAGGGTCAGGATTTAAAATCGCTTATCAGCAGAACCATCGAAAAAACCACTGTCGGTATTGCCGGGGTCAGTTTTTACCCTGACGGCGGCTTTTATGCCATCAAAGTGGGCGAATTGCAAAACCACGATGGATACAAAAATATCGTACTTAGCGATATTAAGGTCATGCCCCGGTATTCCAAATCCGAGTTTGGGAAAAAGTTTGGACGACAAACCGACCGCATGGATGTGCAGCTTGCCAGCCTCGAAATTCAGGATTTTGACCTCGAAAAGTTTGTATTAAAAAATGAGATTGTTATCAGCAATATTATCCTTAGCAATTTATCCCTAAATGCCTATCGCGACAAAAACATTCCCCTGGATGAAAGCAGCTACCCCAAACTTCCACAGCAGGCACTTGCCGCCTTGAAAATGGGTTTGGCGGTTGATAAAATCGAAGTTAAAGATTCGCAGGTTCTCTACGAGCAGCTTTCAGCCGGAGCTACCGAGGTAGGGAAAGTTCCCATCGGTGGTGTTTATGCCACCATTACCCATGTTTCAAATATTTCGGATTATATCGCTAAAAATGGATCTATGCGCTGGGATTTGCAAGGCAATATGTTTGATGCCGGCCAGCTAAAGCTCCTGGTTTCCTTTCCCCAAAATATTCAGCAGGCCGACTTTAGCTTCAGTGGATCGGTGGGAGCTATGGACATGACAGCCTTTAATCAATTGCTGGTAAATGCCGAAAATATAGAAATAAAACAGGGGTTGATTCAATCATTAACTTTTGAGGCTAAAGCTAATCAGGACTTTGCCGAGGGAACGCTTCTAATGCGCTACGACAGCTTAAAGATTGGTGGCTTGGCCAATGTGCGGGATCGCGAAAAAGAGGAACTGGGTCTTTTGGCGGCTCTGGCCAACGCAGTGATTCGTCAATTTAACCCTCCTGCCAAGAGCACCGAAGAACCCAAGGTATCCGAAATATTTTTTGAACGCGATAAGAATAAGGGGATTTTTAATTATTTGATAAAATCGCTCGTTAGCGGCATAAAGGCTACAATACTCCCAAACATTGTTTCGCCACGAAAGCAATACGAAAGAGGGCAAGCACGGGAAGAGCGCAAGCTGGAGCGGCGCGAACGCAGGAACAAAAAGTAGCAGTTCGGCAGGCTCACTGACCGCAGTTGTTATTGCCGAAAAACCATCCCGAAACTTCGGGATTCGATTTCATAATTCGACAAGCTTATTATAAAGTTTTTCGAGCCCAGGATTCAAGAATCCTGGATTTAGCAACATCCTCGAAAAATTTGTCAGTGAGCTTGCCGTACTACAAAAATCAAAGATTTTTTACTTTTCGGGATCGGCAGTCTTCAGTCGGCATTACTTAGTGTTTGTCCATGAAGTTGACTTTTTTTGATTTAAGATTGAAGATTAAGGATTTTAGATTGTGCTGAATACCACCAACATCTTAAATCTAAAATCGTCCCGAAAAGTAGAAAATTTTAATTTTCGTAACTTTTCGAGGATGCACGAGCGGAGCTCGGCGCAAATCTGAAATCGTATGTTTTTCTAAATGGTACTTTAAAGACAGGCACTACTTAGTCTTCAGCGGCCAGTGAGCTTGCCGAACTGGGCGAACTGGAACTGGTATTTCCTTCCTCGATAAACTGAAGATCGCCGTGCCGATGAATGCACTCGGTGATTTTCTTTTTAAATTTCCAGCAGGTCATCTGCCGTTTTTCCAGCTTTCGCGACAATTCGTAAGTCGATATTTTTGGCGTTGTACAAACCGTGTAGGCAATCTCGAAGGCCTGGGGCAGGTTTATTTTGCAGCGGTGAAATATGGTGTGGGCCGTGGCCGACTCATCGGCCTTGCAGCGGGTGCAGCGGCGCGAAAACGCAGTCTTGCCCTTGCAATAGTTGGTATGCCCGCATTTGCGACACACAAAGCCATCCTTCCATTTTTCGTTGGCCAAAAATTCCAAGCACTGCTCATCATTCGAAAAGGCCGACTCAAATTCCATCGGCTTTAAATGTTCCAGTAAATTTCTCATCATTATTTAATTTGTGTGTGTTTATACCTTTCAAAATATTGCAAAAAATACCTTTCTACCCCTTAACAATCCTTCGTGTTTCTTAGTGCCTTGGAATCTTAGCGGCTAATCTTTGCTTTAAAAGCATTTTTGCAAAAATAGTTAAAAGTGATACTAAAACGATTTAATTAAAGTTTTTTATGTACTTTTGCAGCGAATTTAATCTAAACAAACACTGATAAAAATTAAATATTATGAATAGAGTATTGATGGTAATAATAGCAGGATTCTTTGTTTCGGTAACGGCGGTGGCCTGCTCGAATGCAAATAGCGAAAATCCTAAAAATGGCACGGATACACCAGTAGTCGAAAATACCGGTGGCAATGCTGATAGCGAAACCACCAAGCCCGAGTACCTGACTGTGGCCACTTTTAAAGAGAAAATCTGGGACTATGAGGCCAACCCGCAGGAATGGGTTTACGAGGGCAGCGAACCAGCCATCATCGACTTTTACGCCGATTGGTGTAAGCCTTGCAAAATGGTAGCTCCCATTTTGGAAGAAATTTCGAAAGACTATGCCGGCAAAGTGAAGGTGTATAAAATTGATACCGAAGACGAAAAGGAACTTGCCGCTGTTTTTCAGGTGCAAAGCATCCCTACTTTTCTTTACATCCCAGTTAGCGGACAACCCCAGCTTGACAAGGGTTACAAGGATAAAGCGGCCTTCGAGCGGATTATAAACGAAGTATTATTAAGCAAATAAATTATTTTTTATAAACAGTAAAACTGAAATTTTACAATGGAACATTTAACAAAAGAAACATTTCTGAACAAAGTATTTAATTTCGAAGAAAATAAGGAGTGGAAATTTGAAGGCGATTTGCCTTGTTTGATCGATTTTTATGCCGATTGGTGTCAGCCCTGCAAAATGGTAGCTCCGATTTTGGAAGAACTGGCCGAAGAATACAAGGGTAAAATCAATATTTATAAAATTGATACCGAAGCACAGCAGGAACTCTCGGCAGCCTTTGGTATCCGCAGTATTCCCTCGCTGCTTTTCTGCCCCGGCGAAGAGCAGCCGCAGATGGCCCAGGGCGCATTGCCCAAAGAAAGCCTAAAGCAGGTAATCGAGGATGTGCTGCTGAAAAATAAAAAAGAAGAAGTAGTCAATTAGTCCTTCAAGCGAACATGTAAGTATCTTCATAAAGAAAATGGTGTGGCAAAATTTTGTTACACCATTTTTGTTTTTATAATAGTTTTGTATTTTTGTCAAAATCGTCAAGATTGAAATTGCAAAGACACTCTTTCAATACAAATGCAATGACAATGTACTCAATCTTGCTGTGGGAAAAGTAAAATACAATAAGCTCAAAAATACAAAACAATTAATTTTAAAGTTTTAAACATTATGTACAATCAAACAGATTTAGAAACAATTTCGGCTGTCGAAGAACCACAAATGTTTATTGACTTTAAAATCAATAAATTTAAGGTTTCACAAATCCAGACCAAGCCATTTAAAATCGTATCACTTTTTAGTGGTTGCGGAGGATTGGATTTAGGTTTTTCGGGAAATTTTGATTTTCGGGATAGATATTTCGAGAAAACAAAATTCGAAATTGAGTACTCTAACGACATTGACCCTGCTGCCGAATATGTTTACAATGCCAATAAATCATTTTTTAACAATCACGAATTACACAAAAAAGATATTAAAGATGTAGATTTTGAAAGCATTCCTGATTTTGATTTTTTACTTGCCGGATTTCCTTGTCAGCCGTTTTCTAATGCAGGATTAAGAAAAGGAATTAATGATGAAAGGGGAAACCTATTTGAAGAATGTGAAAGATTACTCAAGGTTGGTTTGCAAAGAAAAAATAAGCCTATCGGATTTGTTTTTGAGAATGTAAAAGGAATAATGTCTTCAAAAATGGATGATGGCACAAGCGTTCCTGATGAAATTGTAAAGAGAACTGAAAAATTGGGGTTTAAAACTTGTTACAAACTATTGAAAACAAGTAATTATGGAGTACCATCTAATCGCCAACGACTAATAATTATCGGATTTAGAAAAGATTTTGAGTACTTTGATTTCAGCTTGTTGGAACAAATCGTGGCTGAATATAATTTACCAAATGAAACTGATAATCCTTACGACTTATACCTTGGCTCTGCGCTGTGTGATATTCCCAAAAATGCACCACAAGCAAATGATTACTGGAAATATTCACCAGGAGGACAATATATGGTTGATAAAATCGGTCCTTGTGAAGACGGAGAAGAATCATTATCAAAGTTCAAAAAGAAAATTCCTCGTAATAAAATCAGCAATACAATTTCAAAAGGTAAATCCTGGAAAAGTATGAACCCTGAAGATATGTCTGAGCGGTTTAGAAAGATTTGGGATAATCCAAAAAAATATCGCGCACCTAATTTCTATCGAAGATTTGCCTTAGGTGAAATAAATGGCACAATCACAGCTTCGGCACAGCCAGAAAATTGTGGTATTACTCATCCTTTTGAAAATAGAAGGTTTACAATCAGAGAAATCGCAAGGATACAATCGTTTCCTGATAACTTTCAATTCCCCTATAAAACTATTGCGAATGCTTACAAAGTTATTGGTAATGCGGTTCCACCTGTGTTTGCCTGGGTTCTTGCCAAAGCCTTAGAAAAACATTTAGAAAATGGAGAAGGTTAATCATATTAAAGCATATATTCTTGGGCTGTTAGTAGGAAGTGGAAAAATAGATAAACACACTTTTGTAATTGACCTTCCTTTTAAAAAATGGGGAATGGAACCCAGGCGAATGAATATCATCGCAACTGATATCCTTACTAAGATTTGTCAATATTTCAATTCATGCTATAATTTTAATGTCACCTACGAGATTGGAAATGGTAAGTGGTTGATTATGCCGATTGAAAGTTCGGATATTTCATGTCTCAAGAGCGACTTAGAATATTTGGGATTGCCAATTGGTGGATTTTTGTTATCAACTGTTGATTTATCAACGGCAAAATTAAAAATGTCAGGCATCAATACTGCGAGTTTTCTTTCAGGTATTTTTGATGCCAGGGCAAGTTTAACTTTATCTCATCGAAGATTTACAGATGACGCACCAGTTGTTTCTGTGGAAATTCCGGGAAGCACAAGAAATTTTAAATTTGTTGTGCAATTGTGTTCTTGGCTAACTGATTTGGGTTCGACAACAGACCAAATTTTATACAATCACCCTAACCAACATTCAGCTTCTGACCCTGACTACCGAGGATGGAAAAAAGGATTTAAGATACGGTTTTTAGTGCGGTCATTTCTTACACAATATTCATTTGCTCTGCAAGCAAAGTCTGTTGATGTTGCAAACATTGAACAACACCAAAAGAAAGAAGAACAAATACCTTGTCATCTACGAAAACTAAGGACACCAAGTCCTGTTTCAGTTCATTCAGACCAAGATTCAGAAGAATTACCAATGGAGGTTAGAAGCAAAATATTTTTTCATTATCACCATTTTTGTGCTGTTTTAGGCTGTCCTCATGCACCAATCGATGAAATCAAAAAATTAGTAAAAAACAAAAATCAATACATCAACTTCTTTCCCAGATTATCAAAGGGAACCAAAAAAGAACTTCTTAACAAATTAATAGCTATTCAAGCAGAGTATTTCCCAGAACTGGAGCTATCAACCCATAAATCAAAAGTTTCAATACTATTAGAAAGTAAAGAATTTGAAGGTTTTGCAGGTATTGACCAAGGCATTGCTTATCTTTTTGCTGAAACCCTAAACGGCAAAAGGCATGTTGGCACTATGGAAACAATAATCAATGTGCATACTAACAAGGTGTTGACTATAAAAACTATTGGAGACACTTTTGATAGCCCCTTACTTATAATTAACCCAATAAATGATAGAGCATTTATTTGCTCATCAGTAAGCAATACATTAAATCAACAGCTTATTAAGACTAAAATAAAAGTAGAAAATTTAACTGTAAAATTGATACCGTGATAAAGAATGAAATAAGCTATTATGAAGAATTTTCAATAAAATTCACCCAATACCTGAACACGTATCTTGGAGATAATTACAATGTTTATTACTCTTGTAACAAAAGATTGGACTTTATAGTTTCTGATTTAGAAAACCTATCGGGAATAGTAATTAAAGACCAGGGCACATATATTCCAAAACTAAAAGTTGATATAGTTTTTGCGATTTGTAGCCCAAGCAAAAAATTCAGATTAATTTTGATAGAGGCAAAATACCTAAACCAACTTAGCTTGAAAGACTATTCACAGTTAGTTGGATATTTACAAGTAGCTAAAACTATCGATTTAGGATTATTGCTTCTTGTCCAGAAGGGAATGTCTTCAAACAAACTTTCAAACGACTTTCAGGAAATTGTAAGACTCAGGAAACTACCAATGGATTGGTTTATCGATATGAAAAAAATAAACGAACAATACAATTTTAAAACAGGTATTATCAATTATTTGCCAGCGGGGGTGATTGATTGGATTGACACAAAAGACATAAACGGAATATCTTCATTTGAAGAATTAGCTAAAATATTGAAATCTTAATGCCAACGTTTCGCCGCTACACACACCTCGATAAACCGGTTTTACTTTCGACAGCCTACATGCCACCCCTGCATTATTTTGCGCTGATAGCCGCAGCCCCGGCGGTAATCATCGAAAAGCACGAAACCTACCTCAAGCAGTCCTACCGAAATCGTTGCGAAATATACACCGCCAATGGCAAACTTGCGCTTACTATTCCGGTGGAAAAAATTAACGGCAATCATACCCGCATCGATGCAATCGAAATTTCAACACAAAGCAAGTGGCAGGTTTTGCACTGGCGGGCACTGCGGACGGCTTATGCCAATTCGCCGTTCTTTTTGTATTACGCCGATGAAGTTGCGCCTTTTTATGAGCGTAAGTTCAATAATCTTTTCGATTTTAATTTAGCAATTATCCAGGAAGTGTTGGCTTTGATGGGAATAGAAAAAGCCCTCAGTTTTACCACAGCGTTTGAAAAGCATCCGCAAGGTGTGCATGATTTCCGTTATTCGATTTCGCCCAAGCTGCCGATGGCACAATTTGCTTTCGAACCATATTATCAGGTCTTTGCCGAAAAGCATGGCTTTATCCCCGGGCTTAGTATTCTCGATTTGCTTTTCAATATGGGGTCCGAAACCGGGCAGGTGCTGAAGGGATTGGAATATAGCGGTGATTGATTTTCTTGGCGACATTCAAATTAGCGATGCAATCAGAGACGCTCAATTTGAGCGTCTGTATGTTAATGCTTCTGTTTTCATCCTTCGCTTACTTGATCCGGTTTTTTGTTTTCATAAAATACCAGACCAATTCTATTGATATGATCGATGAGATTTTGGTTTTCGATTTAAGACTGAGCCTGCACGTGCGGGAATCGGAGGTTTTAGATTATGCTGAATATCACCAACATCTGGAACCTATATTTTTCTAACTATTACCTTAAGACAAGCACTATTTGAACCTCTTATGCTTTAGTCCAATTCTCAATAGTGATGTTTGTAATCCGCTGAAAATGTGCTTCATTATTTGTAACTAAAATCATGTCATTTGCAATAGCCGATGTACCTATCAGTAAATCAAAATCATCAATAGTTTTCCCTTGCTTTCTTAATCTTGCTTTTTCTTCGGCATATATATCAAGTGAATTGATAATTGGTAGTATTTGGATTCCAGTAAGAAAGTTATCAAGTGTTGCTTTATTGTTCTTCTTGGATTGACTGTTTTGAACTCCAAATTTCAATTCAGCCAAGGTAATTTCAGAAATGAATCTGTTTTCCTTATTAACAATTCGGAATTTTTCTTTTAGCGAAAATTTCCCCTGAATATAGTAGATACAAATATCGGTATCAAATAAATATTTTTTCAAAACGCTTCAATTTGACGATTAAAAACCCGACTTTCTCTAATTTCGTGTATTATTTCTTCTGAATCACGATCATCAATCCAGGCTCCAAAAGATTCTTCAAATCGGTCTCTTTTTAAAACAAAATCATCACTAACTGATTGTGATAATTTCTCAATCAATTTTAGTTTTAATTTAGGATTCAGATTATTTAATAATCCCCAATATCCGCTTATGATTTGTGTTTCAGAATTCATGGTGTTTTACTTTTAATTAAGATACAAAAATAGAATTTCTCTAATCAAACAATTACTTCGGGTATTCAATCCTGATATGATAGATATTCATGAGTTTCTTTTTCAGGATTTTTTTAATCTTATTAATATCACGCAAAGTAATGTTTGAATTGGTAAACTGCCCGCTATCCACCTGATGGTTAATAATGCCTTCCACCAAATTGTTGATGGTTTCTTCGTTGATGATTTTCAGACTTCGCGAGGCGGCTTCCACCGAATCGGCCATCATCACCACCGAAGTTTCCTTGCTGTATGGAATGGGGCCGGGATAGGTGTAAAGGCTGTCGTCCACTGCTTCGCCTGGGTTTTCCTGTTTTTCCATGGCAAAGAAATATCCCACCTTGCTATTGCCATGATGCGTGCGGATAAAGTCGATGATTTGATCGGGCAGCTTGGCCTGCTTTGCTTTTTCGATGCCCTTGATTACGTGCCCGATAATGATGCGGGCGCTTTCTTCGGGGGTCAGTTCATCGTGGGGATTTACGCCCGTTACCTGGTTTTCGATAAAATACATCGGGTTATCCATCTTGCCAATATCGTGATACAACGCGCCGGTACGGGTAAGCAGCGCATCGCCGCCAATTTCGTAAATAGATTCCTCGGCAAGGTTGGCCACCTGCAGCGAGTGTTGAAAAGTTCCCGGTGCCCGCATCGAGAGTTCGCGTAACAGCGAGCTGTTGGTGTCAGAAAGCTCGAGCATGGTAACATCGGTAACCAGGCCAAAAATTTTCTCGAACAAATAAATCAGCGGGTACGAAAACAAGATCAACAAGGCCGAGCCGCCAAACATGGCAAAGTCGAGCGGGCGCACTGTGCTGAAGTTGCCCTCCTGGATAAGGTTAAGCCCGGTGTAAATGGCCGAGTAGGAGATAAAAACCACGAGGGAGGTAAACAGAAACTGCGACCGTTTTTGTAAATTTACGATGCTGAAAATGGTGATGATCCCGGTTATCAGTTCCATAAACAAAAACTGGAAACTGTTGGGCACCAAAAAGCCGATAAGGATGATGGTGATAAGATAGGAGTAGAGCGATAATCGGGTGTCGAAGAATACGCGGATAAGGATGGGCGCGATACACAGGGGCACGGCATAAATGTATTGCTCGTTAAATTTGAGCGCGATGCTGGTGATAAAAACCATCAAAATGATGACCAGCAGGATGAGGATTACTTTTTTGTTGTCCTCCAAAATGTCGCGCCTGAAAAAATAAAGGAAGAAAACCAGCACCATAAGCGAAATGGCTACCAGCAGAATTTGCCCGGCCAGAATGAGGTAGTACTCCGAGTCGATGCCCAGCCGTGCTTCGTATTCGGTGCGCAGCGATTCCAGTATCTGGTACTTTGTTTTATTTATCAGCTCGCCTTGCAGGATAATGCGTTCGCCCTGCTGCACCATGCCCCGCGTTGCGGATATTCGATTCAGATATTTTTCCAGTTCACTTTGCGTAACTTTTTTGTTGTAAAAAATATTCGGGGTCAGCGCTTCTTCCAGCATTTGCCTCAAAACCTCGGTGTCGGCCTGGGGCGATTTGTCGAGCATTTCGTTGAGCTTGTCGAAGGCGGTGTGGATATTAAATAAGTTGGACAAGTGTACACGCTCGCCCACGCGCTGAACGATGAGGGTAACTTTGTAACCCGGCGGCCGGTTTTCGGTTTCGGGGATCGATTGCAGGATGCCACGCGCGAGAATTTCGTCCAGGATTTTTAAACCACGATCCAGGGTAACTTGCTTAAGCAGGTCATTTTCGGGAACTACGCCGTACTTTGCCGTCCAGTAGGCTTCAAAGTTTTTCTTAAAATCGTCCCTTATGGTTTCGTTCAGCGCAATGTTAAAATCAAAATAAAGCTCGTGGTCATCGATCACATCGCGCCGCTCTTTTTCAACTTCCTCGGGAGCTTTCAATATGGGGAAGTCGAAGGGAGCAATCAGGTCTTCGTGAGGCCAGGGGCGACCCTTGTTAAACTCGTACTTAAAGGTGGCTTCCTTGGGGAAGAAGGAAACCAGAATTGCAAGGCTGGCCAAAAAGAGAAAGCCCTTGTAGAAATACGAATAGTTTTGTCGGAAGAAATCCCAGATCCTGTTCATCAAATACAATTTATGGCGAAAGTATGAATATTTTCAATGTTTTAAAATTTAATGACGATACTCCCAAATTTTTGGACTTCTGCTCGTATGCTGGATGGCCAAAACATAAACAATGGAATCTTCCATGATAAAAAATATTCCATAGGGAAAGCGCGCGGTTAAAGCTCTTCTTACATTTTTATAAACTATCTGGAAATGATATGGATTCCTTTGAATTGTATTAATGGCCGCATCTAATGCCAGCAGAAAGTCATCTCCTAAGCCTTCTCGTTTATCGTTGTACCAATCAAAAGCATCAGCAGCATCCAACCCGGCAACGGGTTTAATAACTATCTTATGCATCGGATTTGTGTTTTATCCTGGCTTTAACCTCGTTCCAATCGGAACCTTCGTGTGGGTATTTTTGATGGTTCTCCAGCCGTTCATCCAGCATTTGCCTGGTTTCCACTGATAGTTCTAAATGCTCATCGTTTTTTGCAATGCTGTCCCATATTGCTTCAACCATTATAATGCGTTCCGAAACGCTGAGCCTTAATACATCATTCAGGATATTTGTCATCCTGCAAAATTAATGTTTTTCTTTTTGTGATAAGAGTTAAGAGTTACAAGTTGCAAGTTGCAAGTTACAAGTTACAAGTTACAAGTAGTGATAATGTAATTGCTTATTGGCATTTTGGGAGTTTAATCTGTATCCGGATTGTCCGATAGCGTTGCATATTTCGTGAAGCGTGCCAATGATAAAAATCCGAGAGCGCGTTTTGCAGCTTTAGTAAAGGCAAAGAGAAAATATCTGGTTCCACCCCAACTTGATATTCCAATTTGGAATTTCAAGTTATCAAACTCTTCCTTCGTCAATCTACCCTATTTTTGCTCATGCATTATAGAGATATTTATTAGGTAAATCCTCGCCAGAGCAATGGCTTAGCCCGGCTCCTGCAGTTGCGGGATTTCCGCTGCGCTCCAACATGCCAAAGGGATAATACGAATCTTTCCCGCATTGCTCCACTTCGTTTCGCTTGCGGGATCTCCGCTTCGCTCCGACCTGGATAACAGTTCCGCTTTCGTTAAAAGTTACCCGTGTATTCCCCAAGTGATCTTTCAAAAAGTACTGGTACTCGTAGCTGCTGCCATCCACTACCACGCGGCCTTCGACGGTGAGGATGGCTCGCAAGAGGCCATCTTTGTAAACAAAGCTGCCAATGTAATTGTAGGCATGTGTTGTGTATCCCATTTTATTCATGTATTTTTGTATCAAAATTGTTTATTATGAAGCAGGTAACAATACATATTCCGGAAAACAAATATCCTTTTTTCATGGAGCTTCTCAAAAGTTTTGAATACCTCAGGGTGGAGGAAGTTGATTTGAATATCTCTGAAAAACATAAAAATATTGTAAGACAGCGGATGGAAGCCAGTAATGAAGATCCATCAAGGTTATTGGACTGGGACAAGGCTAAACAGCAATTAAGTTTTACAAATGCCTGAACTATTTTATCTCGACATCGAACCTGAAGCTCTTGACGATATCCAGAAAGCCATCGATTATATATGATAGTAAAAAAGCAGGTTTAGGTGAACGTTTTTACAATGTCATTGATGAACACTTTGAATTACTTAAAGAGTATTATCACTCATTTGCAATCCAATATGATAATATTCATTGCCTACGCCTCAAGTTATTTCCTTATATTATCCATTACCGGGTCTTACCCTCTCAAAAAACAGTTAGCGTCAAAGCCGTATTTTGCACTTATGAAAACCCTGGTAAATGGGAATTGAGGCTTGATTAAGTTTCTTTTTAATTTCTTCGATTTCAAGTTATCAAACTCTTCCTTTGTCAATCTACCCTATTTTTGCTCATGCATTGTAGGTTTGATGCAATAATACGCTAAAAACTTCATAGTGAGCTTGTCGGATTATGAAATCAATCCCGAAATCTTGGTATGGCTTTTCGGGATTGGACAAAAACTTGTTTGGAAAATTCAGGCCATAGGCGGGAACTGAAACTGTTTAAAACCAAAGAGATTTGCTTCAGGCAGCTAAGGCTCATAAACTAATTGATACATATTTGTTAATATTGCCAAAAATTAATATTAAGCAATGAGCGAATACGGATATTGTCATCTAAGCTGCGTTCCTGTCCGGGCTGAGGCCTTCGACCGGAGCGAAATGGTGAATCAACTCTTGTTTGGCGAAACTTACATGGTGGTGGATGCCTATAAAAACTGGAAAATAATTCGGGGCAGCCTGGATCATTATGAGGGTTTTATGGATGAAAAACAATTCCTGGAAATTTCTCCGGAGCAGTATGATTTGCTGCAAACGCTTCCCGACCAATTTCCCGTAAAAACCACAAGCTGGCTCAATACTGCGGATGGCAGCCGCACACTGCTTATGCCGGGCAGTTCGTTGCGCGGTTTTACCGGCGGAGCTTTCAGTTTGGGGCAGTTTAACTGGACTTATGCTGATGCTATCGAACAGGTTTCGCCAAAGGCTTCTGGTGCTTCCATAGCCAAAGCTGCGCAGCAGTTTGTTAATGCACCCTATTTGTGGGGAGGACGCACGCTGACCGGCATCGATTGCTCAGGCCTGGTGCAAAATGTTTTCAAGATGAATGGCATTGCGCTGCACCGCGATGCAGCCTTTCAATCGCGCCAGGGACTTACCTTAAATCTGCTCGCCGAAACCCTTCCCGGCGACCTGGCCTTTTTTGACAACGAGGAGGGAGCCATCGTTCATGTTGGGATTATCCTCGAAGATTCAAAGATTATTCATGCCTCCGGGCACGTGCGCATCGATACTATCGACCACCATGGAATTTATAACCGGGAACTTAAAAAATACACGCACAAGCTGCGTTTGCTCAAACGCATCATTCAATAATGGCCACCCAGCCACCGCCCGGTGCCAGGTCGATGCTTAGTTTTTCGTTTCTGCTAACCGTCATGGTTTTTACTTTCATATCCTGGGGCTGCTTGTTAGCATTAACGCCATCCTGCCAGATATGAATTTGTTTGGTGCCTGTATCCAAAAAGGAAAGATCGATAGTAAAGCTGCGCGGTGTCCAGTCAGTCATTGCGCCCAAATACCATTGCCCACCCTTTTTCCGGGCAATCACGATATAATCGCTAATGCGGGCATCCAGTACTTTGGTCTCATCCCAGGTAACCGGCACTTGCTGCAGAAACTCCATCGTTTCCGGCTCGCGATAGTAGTTCGATGGAGTATCGGCAAGCATTTGTAGCGGGCTTTCATACACCACGTACATGGCCAGCTGGTGGCAGCGCGTACCCTGACTCATGGGGCGATCCCACACGGGCATAAACTGGCGGGCGGTGCTGTTAATCATCGCTCCGGGCGTGTAATCCATGGGGCCGGCCAGCATACGGGTAAAGGGCAGCGTAAGATTGTGCTCGGGCGTAACCGTGTTGGCCCATTTCTGATTTTCCAAACCATGCACACCCTCGCGCGTTAGCACGTTGGGATAGGCGCGGCGCAGGCCGGTGGGTTTGTATGAGCCGTGAAAGTCAACGAGCAAATGGTGAGCCGCTGCTTCACGCGCAATGGTTTCGTAGTAATTCACCATTTTCTGGTCGTCGCGTTGCATAAAATCTACCTTTATGCCGCGTGCGCCCCAGTCTTGGAAAGCAGCAAGTGTGCTGTCCAATTGTTCTTCAAGCGTTGACCATACCACCCACAAGATTATTCCAACATTCTGACTTTTGGCATAGCTAAATAGTTCGGGCAAATCGATGTCGGGGTGAATGGCCATCAAATCTTCGGTGTCGCTCCATCCCTCATCCAGGATGATATAAGGAATTTCGTATTTGGTGGCAAAGTCGATGTAGTATTTGTAAGTTTCGGTGTTAAGTCCCGATTCGAAGTCCACGCCGTAAATATTCAGCGCGTTCCACCAGTCCCAGGCAACTTTTCCCGGTTTTATCCATTGGGTATCTTCCAGGCGACAGGGGCTGGCCAGGCGATACACCAGGTCGTTTTCTATCAAGCCGCCATCGTTATCGCTTATCATCATCACTCGCCAGGGGAAGCTGCGCCTGGCCGAAGTTTTGGTAATGTATTTTGCTGCTTTTTCTACTACCACAGTTCGGTCTCTTACTTTCTTTTCTTGGAGGGGGTAGGGCGGGAAAAGACTTTGCAATTTTGCTTTCGAATTGGCCTGACCCCTGAGGTACATGCCCGGATAATCGAGCAGGTTGGCCTCGGTGATGGCGACACGGATGGCATCCTTGCGTTTGACAAGCACAGGCAGGCAGCTCATTTGTGTGTCCGTAATGGCGATAGCCGCCAGCAGGGGATATTGCCGCTCGGAGTGGGTGAGGAAACTTTCTTCCTCAGGAAAATAAACCGAATCGCCTGGTGAAAGCGCAAAGGTGGCCAGCTCATCTTTAACAATTATTTCGCCCTTGCGATTAAGCTCCCAGCGATAAGCCAAACCATCGTTGTAAGCTCTGAACACCAGTTTGTATTTACCGGCAAAATCCAGGGTAAGCTCTTGGTAATGATCCACGATCACAGCCCGCTTTTCGGCCACCACCGGGAAGATCGTATCCAGGACTTCAATTTCCTTTGTCTTTTTTAATTTTGGATTAATACCCAAATCCTCACCATCCACAAAATACATGGCTATTGGCGAAGGATGAATAATGGTTGTTTGGTTAAAAAATACCGAATAGCTGATGCTTTCGCTAAGGGCGATTTTAGCCTCGATACGGCCATCGGGCGATTGGACTGTGAGAGTGTCGGGCTTATCGGCGAAAGCCACAAAACTTAACAGGCATAAAAAGCCCGGCAATAGGAATAACTTTTTCATCTTTTTTTTGCTCTTATGTTATTTTATTTGTTGCGAGCACGTGCATTTATTTCCATGTTGAATACACGTTAAATTCAAATAGTCCTTTTTTCGTGTTTCGTTTTCGGATTACTTTAATACCAATATTTTCATATCCAATTTGGAGCATACTTTCAGATAGAATTGCTTCGGTGTTTACAAAATGACCATAAAATGATGAATTACCGACAATATAATTGAGTTTTGCTTTTGGCTTTAATAACACTGTCAACTTTTCTAAATGTGAATACATGTCATCAAAATATTTGTGAACATAATTGCTCATCAATTCTGAGTTTTTATCTCCACTCGATTGTATTTTATCACAAACTGAATAAAGTTCAGGAGGAAGATTTTTACTTATTGGTTTCCATCCCTTCAATTTACTTGTAGCTATTCCCCATGTTCCTCCAATGGCCTCCCAATCTAAAGCTCCAGCATCACTGCCATTGTGCAAAAACTTAACCCAATACATATAAGGTCTTAATTCGCGTATGTAGCTTATTCTATTTGGGTAAGGAGGTGAAGTAATAACGTTGTCAAATATATCTTTACTAAAAGTTAAATCCCTTGAATCGCCTTTCAGGATTTTCACTTCTCCCGTTAACTCAGTTTTTGCTGATGCCAATATGTGAGAAAAGATTGCTTTAAACAAAATTATAATTTGCGAAAAACCATAATGAATAGAGCCTTTCTTAAATGACATTGAAACATGGTTAAAATCTGCTGAAGATGTTTCAATTATTAACCTTGAAAATGCAATCCATACAAGATTATGGTAGTGATTCCCATTTGGTTCTCCAAATATTTTAGTAAGTTTATTTCTTATGCTTGCAAGAATTTCCAGGGTAACCGGATGCCACCATCTTTTTATATTGTGAATCGGTGGTATCCAATGGCCTTCGGATATGTCAACATGGACGATACTCTCATTAAACTCTTTTTGCAAGTCTGAAAGTTTTTGGATGGAAAAATGCTGGCATTTGGTATTTCCCAGCCATATCAGAAATGGGTTTATATCGAAAAGCGTTGCCGAAAAACCCATTTCAGCAGCGACTAATCCAGTCGTAGCTGTACCAGAAAATGGGTCTAGAATATTAGCGCCTTCTTTGCAATTATTTTTAATTATTTCTTTGACTAATTTTACAGAATAGGCTGGTGTCAAACGCAGCCATCCATGCCTTCCAAATTGAGAATTATATTTAAAAGTATAATCGGTTCTACGCTCTATTTCAAAAGGTAGTTCAGTTTGCATTTAATAGTGTTTTAAGAACATTATTTATCTCTGTTTTGAATTCCATCGAATTTCTTTCAAAGAAATCCGCTAAGTCATAGCCCAAAATATTTTTGGAAAACGCAAAAAGAGAAGTTTGTGGATTATCGGAACTTGAGCCAATAATTACCCCACATCGATTATTTCGATACCTTAAAACAACGTTAGAATCTATCTGAGATGAAAATATTGCAAAAATGGGAATGTAACTATTTGCCCAAGCCACAGTTGCATTGTCGATGTCTACATTTTGCCGCTTACTATCTTTACTTTTATAACCTTGACGAACTTCAAATACAACTCCATTTTTAGGCATTTGATTCACAGATAAATCCTTACAATATACTTTTATCCATTCTTTTAGTCGTTTTTTTAGTTCAACGTTTTTAATTTTATTAAGTTCTAATCTACCATCAAGCGAAAGAGTTTTAACTTTTCCACTGGATGTCTTAGCCTCATAACTCCACTTAGCGAAATCCCTATCGGAATAATGGGTAGTGTCGATAATAATTTCTCTGAATAAATGCTCGCATCCGATTCCAATTTGCCTATAAACAGAAGTCATACCTCCTGCCGCTTTATGAGCGGCATACATTAAATCACTATCTAATCCTATCCAGGAATAAAATGGATCGGCTCCGTAAATTTTTAAAAACCCGTCGAGAGTTACCCCTTTGGGATTTTGGCTTTCACCAAATTTTGGTTTGTAGGCCAAACAAGTTCTTATTGGTGAAAGAAATGTTTCGATATATTTTTCTTCCGGTGTCATTCTATTTTTGATTTTGCCCTCGTGCCCCAGGATCCTTGCTTGGCCGATTCTCTCCTTAAAGGGAAGTTAGCGGCGTGCAGGAGACCTATTCAAACTTCATTATCTTTTTCGTAGCTATCTTGTCCTTATCATAAATTTTGAGGAGATAAACGCCGTTTTTCAAATTTTCTAATCCATTCACGCTAAAATGATTCAGACCGGTTTTGCGTCTTACCTTTTCTTTGTGATAGATTTGTTTTCCGCTTAGATCCACCACTTCGATAACCACACTTTGGGTGTCGGGCGAGTTGTAAACAATGTCGATGCGGCTGGTGAAGGGATTGGGGAAAATATCGATATCATCGGTATTTGCCACAGCGCGGGTATCGAAGCCCCCGAGGATGATGCTGGCCATGCCATAATTGGGTATGCCGTAGCCCAATTCCTGGTTGGGATTTCCGGCAATGCTCGCGCTCATCTGTATGGCGTTTATCACATCCATGTTGCTCATATTTGGGTTGACCTGCCACAGGCAAGCGGTCATGCCGGCGATGATGGGCGAAGAGAAGGAGGTGCCGCTGCCGGTGGAAGTTCCGCCATTAATATTAGCCAAAACCGTAGATGCTCCTTGTGCTGTAACGTTGGGTTTGAGGCGGCCATCGGCGGTAGGGCCAACAGAGCTGAAGGAAGCATATTCACCTTCTGAATTGACGGCACCAATACTAAAAACGCTGTCGCCATCGGCAGGTGCGCCCACCCAGGGCCAGGTAGAGGAAGTGCCATCGTTGCCCGCGCTGTTTACCACTATCATTCCCCGGCTCATACAGCGGTCGGCACCAATGGTGGAGGGCGCAGTATGGCCGTCCATATCCTGATAAGTGTGATCCTGTTGTGGGTTGTCGAAAGTTTTGTAGCTCAGCGATGAGTTAATTACATCGGCACCCACGCTGTCGGCATATTCGGCTCCCGACACCCAGTTGTATTCTTCTATCAGATATTCCGAGCCTGTATCTTCGGTGCGCACCAGGTGATAGCTGGCGGCGGGCGCGGTGCCAATAATTTCGCCAGGCAGGTTGGCTCCCATGGTCGAAAGTACGGATGTGCCGTGCGTGCTTCCCTGATAAACGTTGATGCCTCCGGCAACAAAGTCGCGGGTGCTCAGGATACGATTGTTCATGTAAAGCGTGTCGAAGGCCTCCATTTCGTCAACGTAGGTAAAACCACCATCCAGCACGGCGATTACCATGCCCTGGCCCTGGTAGTCGTCATCGTGCAGGGCAATGCCCCCAATCATCTCGATTTGATTATAGGCATCACCATAATCCAGGGATGTAATTTGGGATTGCGATTTTAAATTCGTTGGCCGTCCTTCGTATTTCTCAGCCATGCCAAAGGGCTTATTCAGCGAAAGCGAACTTTGGTCATAAGTCGAATTTTTGGCCTGGGAGGACTTTATATTTTTTACGGTATTTTGCACAAAGGACAGTGCTTCGATCTCGATTATCTTGTTATAATCGTTGGTTTCCACAACGATGCCATTCAGCCATTTGGTGGGATTGCTTACCACTACGCCAATATCGGCCACAGCCTGGATGTATTGCGGATTTACCGGAAGGTCGTGGCTGTCGATGGGAATACCCAGGCGATCGCGCCGGTCGATGGCGCGCTCCGAAAGATAGGCTTCGGGATTCTCGAGGGTGAAGGGCGAGTTGTTTTTGTCGGTAAACTTCACAAAATATTTGTCGCCCGCATTGATTTGAGCAAAAGAAAGTGATAGGGTAAAAATGAGTAAGGTGAGTAGTGTTGTTTGTTTCATCGTGTGCAATTTTTAGTTATGATTTAGATAAAATATTTAAAATGATAGATTGTGATAACGATTGAAAAATTCGTTTGGTTCAAAAAAAAGGCAGTTTAATCCAAAAACCATTGATCCATATTTTTTATTTGAGCTTCGGTAAAATTTCCTTCGGCTATTGCATTAATAATAATTGCCTTGTAGGCATTTTGCCCGGCAAAACTGGAAAGTACCCCGCGTGAGGCATTACGAATTTTGCGATTCCAATGGAAAAGTCCGCTCAAAATATTGTCGGCAACTTGCGCATCAAATATATTTAAACGCTGCAAAACGTGCATGGCATTGATGCGGGTTTCGTATTCGTAGCTTTCGGAAGTATAATTTTTTAGTTCAGGGATGTAGGCGATGCCGCCGCGACCGATGGCAATCTCGAGCCATTTCATGCGGATGTTTTTCCCGCGCCAGCCCGTTTCGTCCACCGTGCGGTCGAGGTAGCTCCCGTATTTTTGGGGGAAGGAATAGCAAAGATTTTCCAATGCCAGTTCCACATTAATGTAGGATTTGTCGTAGAGCAGTTTCTCAAATTCAAGTTGAAACGCTTCGGGAATTACCGGAAAAGCCTGCAATGCAGCCAGTCTGATTTTATCGTCCTTATCGCCAATTGCACCCACAATTAGTGCTTTAACTTTCTCATTTTCCCAGGCATCTGAGATTTGAAATATAATTTCGGTTTTGGTCAGATAAAACGTTTCCTGATTATAAATCTCGAACAAGGCATCTGTTTTTGTTTCCACCGCAAAATCTCTCATTGCAAACAAGGCATCATAGCGATCAATCATATTTTCGGCCAGTTGTGCCTGGGCTTTTAATTCATCAAGGCTGCGTTCAAACTTAACCGTTTTTATAATCTTTCGATTGGGATCGAAAAGGAGAAAGGCTACTTTTTTGTTTTCCGGATTATTAATACTTAGCTGTTGAAATTCTTTATCTATCCGGGTTTCCATTAATATTTTGGATCCATCCATAAAATAAACTTCGATATCCACCGGCATTGTAAAAAGCCCGGTAATCTCGTCCTGCTTATGGATTTGCGCCACTTCCAAACGCACTTCGCCGGGCAGTTGCTCATAAGCAATCTTATACTCCGGCTCACCACTCCGATAAATCCATTCCTCAAAAAACCATTCCATCGAGCGTCCGGTAACCTTGCGGATGGCCTGCAGCAGGTCGTTGGTTTCGGCCGTTTGGTAAGGATGGTTTTCCAGATAATATTTCATCACGGCCTTAAACTCGCGGTCGCCCATGATGCCTCTGAGCATATCCATCACCAGCGAACCTTTTTGATAGATTCGTTCGCGCCCACCCCAACTGTGGCCAACACTGTAATTATTTTTCGCACTGCCTTCAAGTGCATCCAGCAATTCGGTGTTGCGAATAGTTTGGTAATGGTCTTCGCCAAACTGGTGCTTTTCAAACATCTTGGCCCAATAGGTGGCAAAGCTCTCGGTAAGCCACACATCCTTGTGCTTCAAATGCGAAATATAATTCCCAAACCATTGATGCGCCAGTTCGTGGGCATTCACGTTTACATAATTGCGCCCAAAGTAAGCCCGCTCGTCAACCATCAAAAAATCGCCAAAGATGGTAGCGGTGGTGGTTTCCATGGCTCCGTACATATAATCGATTACGGGTGCCTGGCGGTAAACTTCCCAGGGATAGGCGAAATCAAACTCATCTTCAAAAAAATCAAACATCGCCGTTTGGTAGCGATAGGTCGGCTCAAAATGATCTTCCCATTCGGGGTAGTACCAAAGCTCCAGCGGCAGGCCACGCTTTGTCTCCAGGCTTTTGTATTCGTAATCGCCAATTATTAGACAAGTCGAAAAGAAGGGGTGGGGGTGGTTCATGGCGTAAACCCAGGTTTTTGTGTCGTCCTTGTTGGTAATTATTTCTTTTCGTTCGCCATTCGAGAAAACTTTGAGGCCGCCCGGCACGGTAACTTCCATATCGATGGTGTGGATGGCCGGCGTGTAGGGCAGCCAGTGCTGTGGACGGTGTGCCCATATCTGTTTGCGTTTGATTTGCTGCGCATCGTTCCATCCCACAAAGTACAAACCCTGGCTGGGTTTTGCGGTGTAAATAAATAAGACCTTATGCAGGCTTTGCCAGGTCATATCTGCGGAAGCATTGATGATGATAATATTCCCACGATTATGAAAAGTAGCCTCCCGGCCATCTATTTTTACGCTGCTTACTACAAGTTCAGGTACTTCAAAAACCAGCGAATCAATGTTTTCGCGCAGAACTTTGATTTCAAATTCTACCTCACCTTTCACCAATGTGTCGTAGGGCAAAATGTGCAGTCGTGCGTGGGTGTGATAAAGTTCAAATTCGCGGTCGGCAATTTTGTAAGACGGGTCGTAGAGGTAGGTGATGGTTTTGTCCTGGCTAAAGGCGGTGAACGTGAGCAGGGTAAAAAAGAAAATGCTCGCTAATTTATTAAAATAAAAACGCATGATGGCTGGATTTTTTGGTGTTTTCAACGATCTTCATTTTTTTTGGGTACATTTTTTTTAGAATATTAAAAAGTTGTTAAAAAATAATCTGATACTATACATTAGATTTCTCCCGGCAACACTTCGCTTCGCTTTGTGTTTTGGTCGAAATGACACCGCCCACGAGCTAATTAGGGTTAGGGGAATCGGGCGCTTCGCGCCCGATTCCCCTAACCCTCGACCCGCTTCGATGCTGTCATTTCGAGCGAAGCGAGAAATCTCTTTAAAAAATGGTATTTGCGAAAATATGTCATTGATAACTAAATAACAGCAAGTTAATTCATAACAATCCCTCAGTTTTAACCTCAAGACTGAAGGTTTAAAAAGATTGACTCGCTTAGTTTTTCAGCCGATACAGCAAACCAAGGTTTACCGACCAGGTATTATTAAATATTTTTCCCTGTCCTTCCTGTGCGATGTTGATCCAGCCCCAGTTGTATCGCCCATCAATGAAAAGCAGAAACTGCCTGCCCAGCGTAATATCGGCACCCAAGCCGAATACTGCTCCCAGGTCGAAATTGTCGATTTCACTTTTATAGTCCCTGTCGATTTGGCTTATCAGTTTATAGTCAGGTTCAAAATTGTTGGTTTTGATGTAAGTGCCCTTGATTCTGGCCGAAAGCAGATAGCTGAGATAAAGGCCGGCATAGCCAAACACGCGATATTTCGAGCCGATGTCAAAACGCGCCAGCACTGGCAGACTAAGATAATTCAAGTCCTCCTCGAAGTCTTTGTATTCTTCGCTATAAATAGATCCTGAAGTATTTACCCGGCTGTAATTTGCTCCCTTTGGATCATAATTCAGTTCAGCCTGCACGGTGAACCAGCGGTTGGTTTCAAACTGGGCAACTAAACCCAGGGGCACCGTAGTTTTTGTTTCGTAGTTGCTCGAAAGATAGCGGCCACCATAGTTCGAAAAGTTTGCGCCGCTTTTGATGCCAATGGCATATTGTGCAAAGGCTCCGGTAGAAAGTAGTAGCAAAAAGCAGCTTATCAGGATTTTGTTAACAGCTAAAACAGCATTTGATTTCATTGTAAGTTCGCTTAGTGTAAGATTTGGCAAAAATAATAAATGAAGGCAATGCAGGCTTAATTAATGTTGGGCCTTAAAATAACAATTAGAAAAATTTACGATTTCAGATTACCGATTTTAGATATAAGATGTTTGTAACATTCACCACAATCTAAAATCTCCGATCGTCCCGAAAAGTCAAAAATTTTAATTTTTGTTTCTTTTCGAGGATGCGGAGGATACGCAGAGGACGCAAAGAGTTTTTTTTTAAAATAATCCTTTTGATCCAAGACAGAACATATTTTGATTACTAATGGCGTTGCGAAAATAAAAAAGCGTTGTAATCATTACAATTACAACGCCTTAAGTTTTTGTCCTGGTGATCCAGGCGGGATTCGAACCCACGACCCGCAGCTTAGAAGGCTGCTGCTCTATCCGACTGAGCTACTGGACCTGCTTTTTTAAGAGGGCGCAAAAGTAAAAATAATTTTTTAAGATTAGAAGAAAGTAAAACGAAATCTTGTGCTTCATTATCAAAAACTTACTTTTGCAAGCACTATTTAAGCAATATTATTTTATAATCTAAAATAGAGTAACATGAAAATATCTGTAGAAATGAGCTACTACCCGCTCAAAGTGGATTACATCCCCCATATCAAAGATTTTATCCGCCGCATGAATACCTACGAAACGCTAAGCGTGAACACCAACACGATGAGCACGCAGATTTTTGGAGAATATTTTGAAGTGATGGATGCCCTGAAAAATGAAATCTACAAGTCCTTCGACCTCCCGCATTCTGTGTTTGTGATGAAAATCATTAATGCCGACCTGGAATAATCGCGGACGCTGATGCATGATTTTTTTCTAACTTTTTATCAAAATATCCTGGCCACTACCTGGCTTGAGGTAATCGCCGTATTTTTTGGTTTGCTCAGCGTGTGGTATGCCAAAAAGGAGAACATCCTGGTATATCCTACCGGCATCATTTCGGTGTTGATTTATGTTTACATCTGTCTGTTTGCCGGCCTTTATGCCGACATGGGCATCAACGTTTTTTATTTTTGGATGAGCGTGTATGGCTGGTACAAATGGACACGCAAGGATACGCACGATAATTTTATCCCCATCAGCAAAAACAGCCTGAACCTGAACTTACTCAGTCTTGCTGCAACGATAGGCTTCTTTTTTGTTTTGTGGTATGTACTTACGCATTATACCGATAGCACCGTGCCTGTTTGGGATTCGGTAACTACCTCCATATTTTTGGTCGGGATGTGGCTGATGGCTCTCAAAAAAATCGAGAACTGGATTTTCTGGATTGTGGGCGATGTCATTTCTCTCCCGCTATATTTCCACAAGGGCTTGCTGCTAACCAGCTTTCAGTTTACCATATTTTTGGCCATAGCCATTGCCGCCTATTTCGAGTGGCGCAAAAAAATGAAAGAACAGGCCGATGGCTAAGCTGATAAAAATTGCCATCACCGGCCCCGAATCCACGGGCAAATCGCTGCTGGCCGAACAACTGGCCGAACATTATGCCACGGTGTGGGTGCCCGAGTATGCGCGCATTCATCTAATCAAAATCGACCGGCCTTACCATTACGATGACATTCTCGAAATTGCCCAAAAGCAAAAGGCTTCCGAAGATATTTTTCACGCACTGGCCAATCGCATCCTGATTAGCGACACCGAATTGCTGGTTACCAAAATTTGGTGCGAGGTGAAATATAAAAAATGTCATCCCTGGATTTTGGATGCACTCGAAAAGCAATACTATGATTTATATTTACTAGCCGATATCGATTTGCCCTGGCAATACGACCCCCAGCGCGAACATCCCGACCAGCGGCAGTTCCTGTTTGATTATTACCAAAACGAACTGGAAAAGTACGGTTTTAATTACCGGATAGTTTCGGGCATTGATGATGCACGGCTGAATAATGCCTTCGCGTTTGTGGATGGAGTGCTTTAGTTGTTGATGATAGCGCTTAGCTAATATAATGTTTTGAGCCGCCTAAATTTGGCGGTTGTACTGATAGTCCCGAAAAATAGATCCTGAATCTTCGGGATTCAATTTTCAAAACAGAAATCCAAACAACCACAGCGGGATAATATTCATGATGCCCGTTTCGATGTCATCTTTCACAATGAAGGCATTTTCCAATCCACTAATTTGTTTTTGTGATTTTCCTTTGCCTCCAATCTCAAAAGTGTATTTGTCATCAACTAAAAAATCTCCCTGTGCTGTATAGCTCACCTTATGCGTTTCACTGATTTGGTTCATAAAAAATGTTTCCCGAATATTTCCAATATTGGAATTATCCTGCGAAATGTGATGTATCAAATTCGTGTTTTGAAGGTAGATTTTTTCAGGCTTATTCATCGCACTCATTCCTTTCGCTTTACTGTGAAGTTGCATTATCAACCGCGCCTTATCCAAATAATCCAGAAACTGAAGAAGGGTTGGACGGCTTACCTCAATTTTCTCGCTAAGTTTTGATGCAAAAATACAATATTTGATTGAAATTGTATTCTGTGATTTACAATTATGCCACCATTTTGTTAATTGCAAAATACAAAAGATGCTTTTATTAAGAATTACACTTTGGATCAATTCCTCTTTCGTTTTCTTTTTTTTGACCTTAGAATGTCCTGCGGACGATTCTAAGTCGGCGCGTCACTTAATTATTCCAACCTTCATTCATTCAATTATTCAATTCCCGCAAGGGCGGGATTTCGCTTTGTTCAACATTCAGAAGTTTCAATTCCCGCCTGCGGCGAGGATGTCGCTGCGCTCCACATTCAGCCGTTTCAGATGTTTCAATCATTAAAAAATTCCCCTCCCACAATAATACTTTAACCAAACAGTTAAATCATTCAGTTAAACTAAATAGGTAAATCATCAGCTTAACAATGACAGATATTTCGAGCAATACCGAAAAATGTATTTTAGATGCGGCACGAAAGGTTTTTATCGAGAAGGGAAAGGAAGGGGCGCGCATGCAGGAAATTGCCGATGAGGCGGGCATCAACAAAGCCCTGCTTCATTATTATTTCAGAAATAAACAACGCCTTTTTGAGGCCGTTTTTATGGAAGCCTTCGGGAAATTCCTGCCGCAGTTCAGGATGATTATCGAATCGGAGAAATCCTTTTTGGAGGTACTGCCCTTTTTTATCGAAAATTATATCAACGTGATTCTCGAAAATCCTTACCTGCCTGGTTTTATCCTTCACGAGCTAAGCCACAATCCGGAAAACCTGGCTGGTTTGTTTGAGCAAAAAGTAAATAACATCCACTTGCTGCTGGCGAAAATTACCGAGGAAATGCAGCGCGGCACCATCAGGGAGCTTGACCCACGCCAGGTAATCGTAAACGTATTGGGTCTTTGTGTTTTCCCCTTTGTGGCACGTCCCATAATCCAAAAGGTGATTTTTGAAGGTGATGAGGTGGCTTATCAGGATTTTTTGACAGCACGCAAAACCGAGGTTTATCAATTTATTTATAATTCGATAAAAGCATGAAGATGATAAATTTTAAAATTAAATCTCTGTGGCTAACCCTTGCGCTGTTTTTTTTGGGCAGCACCCTGCTCGAAGCCCAGAATCCCGAAGCACTTACTTTGGATTATTGCCACGAAAGACTTGTTGAGGTTTATCCTTTGGTTAGGCAAAAGTTGATGCAGGATGAATCCTCGGCACTTCGCATCGAAAACCTCGACAAAAATTACTTGCCACAGTTCGACCTTAACGCACGTGCCAGCTACCAATCGGAGGTAACGCAGGTGCCCATCAGCCTGCCGGGGATGGACATTCCCTCGCCCGACAAAGATATGTACGACCTCTACCTGGGATTGAATCAACTGATTTGGGACGGCGGCGTAAACCGGGAAACAAAAAAAATTGCTGAGGCCGACCGCATAATTGCTCAACAGCAAATCGAAGTGGAACTATACAAGATGAAAGAGCGTGTGAATGGCTTGTTTTTTAAGATTCTGCTTTTCCGGCAAAACAGATCCTTGCTGCTCAATAATCGCCAATCGGTGCTTGATAAATTAACAGAGATGGAATCGGGTATCAGGCATGGGGCGGTTTTGGCATCGAGTGCCGATGCATTAAAAGCACAAATATTACAGATAGATCAGCAGGTGGAAGAACTCGACATCGACCTGGCGGCGCATTATCAAATGTTGAGCGAGCTACTCGAAATGCAAATCCCGCTTTCGAGAACGCTCGCTTTGCCCGAGCCAAACTTCGACTGGGCTAGCTACGAAAATCAACGTCCCGAATATGAGCTTTTAAGCATGAATCAGCGAAAGCTGGAGCTTAGCAAAAATCAAATCGCTTCGGCATATTTGCCAAAGGTTTCAGGCTTTGGCAAGCTGGGTTACGGAAAGCCGGGATTGAACATGTTGAGCAATGAATTCGACAGCTACTATTATTTGGGATTGGGACTGAACTGGGACATCCTGAACTGGAACAAACAGAAAAATCAAATCAAGCTCCTCGGTGTGCAACAAGAAATTGTGGAAACGGAGAAGGCAGCTTTTGATAAAAACGTAAAAATCCAGGTGCTCGATGATCGGGCGCAGATTATGAAATATGAAAAATTGATTTCAAAAGATGAGGAGATTATCCTGCTTCGCGAAAGTATCAGCCGGTCGGCATCTTCGCAGCTCGACAACGGGGTGATCACTTCATCGCAATATCTGGACGAGCTGAACCGAGAAACCCGTGCGAAGATGAGCCTCGAAATGCACCGTATTCAACAATCGCTGGCAAAGGTGAATTATTTGAAAACCATCGGAAAACTTTAAAATGAAAATGGAATTAACAATGAAACATTTAAAAATAGCCTTTCTATGTACCGTGATTTTATTGGCATCGTGTACTAAAGACGGCGAAAAATCGGATGCCTACGGGAATTTTGAAGCCACCGAAATAAACGTTTCGGCGCAGGCACAGGGCGAAATAATGCAACTTCAATTGGAGGAAGGAATTATCCTGGAAGCGAATGCCATTTTGGGCTGGATCGACACTACGGATTTGAGCTTGAAAAAACAGCAATTGCAAGCACAGAAGCTGGCCGTAGCCGCAAGGATAACAAATTTTGAGGCTCAAATTGCGGTTTACGGGCAACAGCGAAAAAATGCAGATCGTGACCTCGACCGAATCGAAAAAATGCTTCAAGAGGGTGCCGCCACCCAAAAACAAATGGACGATATGAGCGGTCAAATTGAGGTGATCGACAAACAGATAAAGGCGGTCAAAAGTCAGGAAACTTCCGTTTACCGCGAGATCGATGCAATCAAAAAGCAAATTGACCAAATCGACGAGGCCATCAAAAAATCGATAATCATCAATCCTGTCAAAGGAACGGTGCTCACCAAATACATGAACGCCCACGAAATCGCTGCTCCCGGGAAAGCTATTTATAAAATCGCTGATCTGGATCAGATGAAACTGAAGGTGTATGTTAGCGGCGACCAGTTGCCAAATATCAAAATCGGACAAAAGGTGGAAGTGCTTATTGATAAAAATGCCCGCGAAAACACAAGCCTCAGCGGCGAAGTAAGCTGGATAAGCGAGAGCGCCGAGTTTACGCCCAAGATTATCCAAACCAAAGAGGAAAGGGTGAATCTGGTTTATGCGGTAAAAATTTTGGTAAACAACGATGGCACGCTGAAAATTGGAATGCCCGGCGAAGTGAACTTTTAAGCTAAGATGAAACCCATATTTGTAAATAGAATATCGAAATCCTACGTCAAAACGCAGGCACTTCAGGACATTTCGTTCGAGGTGGATCAGGGTGAGCTGTTTGGGCTGATAGGTCCGGATGGTGCGGGCAAGACCAGCCTGTTCAGGATATTGGTTACTTTGCTTTTGGCCGACGAAGGCGAGGCTCGGGTGCTGGGATTGGACGTAAGAAAAGATTACAAGAAAATACGGCGCGAGGTAGGATATATGCCTGGAAAATTTTCGCTGTATCCGGATTTGTCGGTCGAAGAAAACCTTTCCTTCTTTGCCAGCATTTTCAATACCACGATCCACGAAAACTACGCACTAATTCAGGATATTTACAAGCAAATCGAACCCTTTAAAAAGCGACCTGCCGGGAAACTTTCGGGAGGGATGAAGCAAAAACTGGCCTTGAGCTGCGCTTTGATACACAAACCCCGGGTGCTTTTTCTGGACGAGCCTACCACTGGCGTGGATGCCGTTTCGCGCAAAGAGTTCTGGGACATGCTCGACAAAATCAAAGCCCAGGGCATCACCATCATGGTATCCACACCCTACATGGACGAGGCCGAGCGTTGCGACCGCGTAGGACTTATCCAGGATGGCAGCCTGCTTAGCATCGATACTCCGGCCGGGATCATTAGCAAATTCCCACACCAACTTATCGCCGTTAAATCCGATAATATTTATCAATTAATTAATGATTTAAAAACATACAAGCACACCCAATCCATTTATCCTTTTGGGGAATTCCTCCACCTTACGCCCAACAATCCCAGGCTAAAAGTTGAGGAGCTTAGCAAGGATCTGACAGCAATGGGGCATCACCACGTTGAAGCTAAAGAAATCGAAGCCAACATCGAGGATTGTTTTATGGATTTGATGAGAAAAGTTGAAAGTTAAAAGTCCCGAAAAATAGAAAATCTATGATTTTCGTAATTTTTCGAGGATGCTCGGGCTTTGCCCGGCATTAAAAGTTGAAAAGTTGAAAGATAAAAGTTAAAAGTTGAAAGTTGATGGTTCATTCTTAATGGTTAATAGGATCAGAAAACCTATGACGATTAACGGATAACGGACAAGATAAAGTACAGACGCGCAATTTGCGCGTCTCTGCCAAATTTATTTTGAAATAATTTGATTAAACTTAACCACACCCATGGACATAATCACCGTCTCACATCTTTGGAAAAAATTTGGCGACTTTGCGGCTAACAAAGACCTGAACTTTGTGGTGAAGCGTGGCGAAATCTTCGGTTTCCTTGGAGCCAATGGCGCGGGTAAAACTACGGCCATGAAAATACTTTGCGGCCTTAGTAAACCCACCTCAGGCGATGTTAAACTTGCCGGTTTCGATATTTACACCCAGACGGATGAAATAAAAAGAACCATCGGTTACATGAGCCAGAAATTCTCGCTTTACGAAGACCTTACGCCGGTAGAAAACATGCGATTCTATGGCGGCATTTACGGGCTTTTGCGCAATACGATTCGCGAAAAAACCCAAAATGCCATGCAGGAGCTTGATCTGGAAGCGGTAAAAAATAAACCTTTGAGTAGCCTGCCTCTCGGGTGGAAGCAAAAGCTCGCTTTCAGCATTGCCATGATCCACGAACCTAAGGTGGTGTTTTTGGACGAGCCTACCGGAGGCGTGGACCCAATTACCCGCCGCCAGTTTTGGACGATGATTTATGAGGCAGCAAGCAGGGGCGTTACCATTTTCGTTACCACGCACTACATGGACGAAGCCGAATACTGCGACCGCGTTTCGATAATGGTGGACGGCGAAATCCGCGCTTTGGACACCCCAGCAGGATTAAAATTAAAGTACGATGCAGATTCGATGAATGAGGTGTTTTTAAAACTGGCGAGAGATGAGAGATGAGAGGTGAGAGGTGAGAAGTGAGAAGTAAGTAGTAAATAGTAAGCAGTGGAATGTAGCGATGCACGGCCGTGCATCGGGAAAATGGCGGAGTGATAACCTGGTAGGTTTGCCCCCAAAACAGACCAATGAGCTGGAGAAAAACTGCAAAAGTTTGATAAATTAAAACCTGCCAGGTTTACCTAAATAGTACCTGTCTTTTTAGTCGATTTGTGAAATTTGAATAGCCCTGTCCTTTAGGGCAGGGATTATAATGAAAGGAGGAAAAACCCCCGCGATTTCGCCACGCCGCAGGCGTGGCGAAATCGCGGGAGGATCCTTCAAACGTATTTTCCCCGGGTTAAAACCCGGGGCTATTCAAAAGCATCGACTTTATGGACAGACACTAAATAGTAGTGATAAAATGTAGTGATAAATTATAGCGATTGAATGTTGAGCGAAGCGAAATCCCGCCCTTGCGGGAACTGAAACTTTTGAAACAGATGAAAGATTGAAACATCTGAAACATCTGAAACATCTGAAACATCTGAAACATCTGAAACATCTGAAACATCTGAAACATCTGAAACATCTGAAACATCTGAAACATCTGAAACATCTGAAATTTTTGAAACGGATGAATGAGTGGAACGGATGAATGAACAGCAAACGGAATAATAGTACAGACGCGCAATTCGCGCGTCTCTGCCATCTTCGATTTGGTGCGATTAACAAATAACGGATAACGAATAATGCCGCCCTTCGGGCGAGCATCCTCGAAAAATTACGAAAATCGTAGATTTTCTATTTTTCGGGACAATTAACGGATAACCACCACCGATGAAACAATTTAAAGGCTTTATAATTAAAGAATTTTATCACATCTTCCGCGACTACCGCACGCTGCTTATCCTTTTTGGGATGCCGGTAGCCCAGCTTTTGCTTTTCGGTTATGCCCTGACTAACGACATCCGCAATGCCGACATCGCCATTTTGGATCAGGCCAAAGATGAGGTGAGCCAAAAACTTACGCACAAGATTTTATCCTCGGGCTATTTCAATCTGGCGCAAAATCTCGACAGCGAGGCTGATATCGAAAGCGCATTCCGGAAAGGGAATATTAAGCAGGTGCTGATATTCGAGCCTGGTTTTGCCCGGAAAATCCAGACCGAAGGCTCGGCCTCTCTGCAAATCCTCGCCGATGCATCGGATCCCAACACTGCCCGCATCCTCACCAGCTATGTTATGGGCATCGTCAGCAATTTTCAAAATGAGGAGCTGGCCACGATGAAAATGCCCGTACAAATCCGTCCCGAGGTAAAAATGCTCTACAATGCCGAAATGAAAAGTGTTTACATGTTTGTGCCCGGGGTTATCACCGTGCTCTTACTTTTGATTTCGGCCATGATGACCTCCATCTCCATCGCCCGCGAAAAAGAAATGGGAACCATGGAAGTGCTGCTCGTTTCGCCTCTGCCCCCCATTCAAATTGTGGTGGGCAAGGTAGTTCCCTACATCATCCTGGCCTTTGTAATTGCCATGCTTATTTTGTTTTTGGGTAATGTGGTCTTTGGGGTTCCCATCCGTGGCAGCCTTGTGTTGCTCATGTTTTTTAGTATCATTTACATCGTGCTTTCACTTTCGCTGGGCGTACTCATTTCTTCGCTGGTGGATACCCAGCAGGTGGCCATGCTTATCTCGATGGTTGGCCTTTTGCTACCTACCATCCTGCTTTCCGGTTTTATTTTTCCCATCGAAAATATGCCAGTAATCTTGCAATGGATTGCGAATATCATTCCTGCAAAGTGGTTTATTATCATCATGCGTGGGGTGATGCTAAAACCTGTCGGATTAGAGAACCTCTGGTTTGAGACTTTGATTTTGCTGGCTATGATTGTAGTTTTTATTGGGATAAGTGTAAAAAAGTTTAAGGTAAGATTAGAATAAAAAATCAGGCAGATGAGAACCATTATTTACATTCTTCAAAAGGAATTTACCCAGATATTTCGCAATCGTATTATGCTGCCCATCATTTTTGTGATGCCGGTGATACAGTTGCTCATATTGGCTTATGCCGCCACTTACGATCTTAAAAATATCAATACCTGGATTGTGGATTTGGATCAATCGAGTGCCTCGCGCGAGCTGATCGGAAAATTTGAGGGATCTCCATTTTTCACAATCAAAGCTTACTCTCCCGATTTTGAATCGGGCGAAAAGGCGATGGATGAGGGCAAGGTGGATTTAATAATCCAGATCCCGGCGCACCTGGAGCGCGAGTTAACCCGTGAAAAATCGGCCTCCATCGGCCTCACCGTCAATGCCATCAACAGTGCTACCGCCGGCCTGGCAAATGCCTACACTACTGCCATCATCCAGGATTACAACAAAAACCTGATCACCAAAATTATCGGCAAACAGGCCAATATGCCTATTGCCATCGAGTATTCCTATTGGTTCAATCCCGAACTGGATTACAAAACCTACATGGTTCCGGGTATTCTGGTTTTGCTGGTAACCATGATCGGGCTTTTTTTGGCCGGGATGAACATTGTAAAAGAAAAAGAGATAGGCACCATCGAGCAAATCAACGTAACGCCCATCACGCGCTATCAGTTTATCGCCGGCAAGCTGCTACCCTTTTGGATAATCGCGATGATAGAGCTGGCCTTTGGTTTGGCTATTGCCAGATTATTTTTTGCTATTCCTGTGCTGGGCAGCCTGTCGCTGATTTTTGGCGTGGCTGCCGTTTATATGCTCGTGGTTTTGGCTTTGGGACTTATAATTTCCACCGTGTCCGACACCATGCAGCAGTCGATGTTTGTGAGTTGGTTTTTTATGGTGATTTTTATTTTGATGAGCGGCTTGTTTACTGCGGCGGAGAGTATGCCCGAGTGGGCGCAGACCATCAACATCATCAATCCTATTGCCTATTTTATAAAAATCATACGCATGATTATGCTCAAAGGCTCCGGCTTTCGCGACATTTACGATCTATTTATCGCGCTGGTAATTTACGCCGTCGCAGCACTCAGCTTTGCTGTGTGGAGATATCGCAAGGTAACGTAAGTATTTCCGTTTAGATAAACTGAAGTTGACATTCTATCGTCCGCAGGACATCGTCAAATAAATATTGAAGCCAATTTTAACGTTTCCATGTCCTCGTTCCTCGGACGATGGAAAGTTACACTTTCTATGGTTCAACAAGGCTGCCTCCACCAGTGAGGCATTAAAGTCCTTAACGACTTTAAAGAATTTCCCGGAAAGACGGAGCCCCCCAGCGAAAAACACTTTTACCCTTGCATTTAAAAACAACTAACTTTGTGAAAGATAAATAACTGCCGAATATGAAAAAAATCGTGATTGCTGCATTATGCCTTTTGATATCTGGAATTACATTTTCACAAAAAGTGGAGAATAGTCAGATTAGCGAAATGGTGCAAAGTTTCAAAAAAGATACAAAAGGCCCTTATAAAGATATTCGCTGGTTTTGTAAGGATGGCACCACGCTCCCACCCCAGGAACGTTGTCCCGAGCCTGGAGTACAGCGTGCCAGATACAAGGATGAGGTAATCTCACTATCTAAAACAAATCACATTTTCCTGGGTCAGATTTTGGCCACTACCGATTTTGATGCCTTTTGGGATGTAGATAATTATCACTCCCTGCTCAAACAATATCAGCTTGGCAATTATTTGCGAAGGGTTGATAATGGCTGGATTTTGCGCAAGGCACAATATTATCGCGGTGCTATGCAGGCCGAAGATGAGGAAAGGTGGGGCATTGATTTTTTTAATTCGCTGCTGGGTGATACTGCGCTTATCCGCAAAAACTACTTCCTGCTCCGCGAAGCCGCCAAGGATATTCCCCACCAGGGCGACGACAGCAAAACGCTTTTGGTTCGCGCCTTATCCAAAGAAATTTCGGACAGTGTGCCCTCATTTTTAAATCTTCGCATTAAAATTCACGGCCAGCCCGAACCTTCCGACACGCTTGCCCTTGCGCATTGGCTGCAAATTAACAGCGGCATACTCACCCCAAACCAACAGGCCAAAGCCGATGAGTTGATGCAAAATATGAAAGTCATTTACCAGGCTCCCAATCTGAAAGAATTAAATAAATATCTCACACAAATCCCATCTAAGAGCGAGTTAGCGAAAGCTTTGTCACAACTTATTAAAGATTATCACATCTATACCAAAAAGCAAAAAATCGTTATACTTTCCGAACAGCTTTTATCTATCCGTACACAAATGGTCGCCATGCCCAATACTGTCGGCCGTTTGGCTTTGCTCGATATTTCGTTGAAACTGGAAAGCATCCTTTTCAGGGAAATACAATCTGCCGACAACGAAACGCTGAAAGATCTGCTGTCGCGAACGTATTATTTGAGCATGGCTGCTGCCGGATGCGGATACATCGAACTGTGGGAGTGGGATGAGCTTGGCAATATTTTAAAACCTTCATTGCAATCCTCCATTTCCATCGAAAGCCTGAATGAAAAATTGGAAGCTGCCCGGCGAATGGTTGAATGGAGTACCGGGATGTGGCGCGGTGTTTATAAAGATGTGATCGAGCTTTACAGTGGTTTTGAGCCGCTGGCTTATGGCTTTTACGATGACCGGGTGCGTGCCTCGCTGCTTTTATATTTGGGTGATTGCGTAAGCGATATGGGAGTTTTTATTGCCGGACGAGCCAATTTGTCTAACAAAGTGATGGGTATTTCGGGACAGGGGCATATTCGTGGCATCAACCCGGGCTATGCCCTGGGGGAGCTGGTGGTGATAAACGAGCTTTCGGAAAACGCCAACATCGCGGGTGATAATATTTATGTGTTCAACCACGCACCAGCCGACCTCAAACCGGTGGCAGGCATTGCCACAGTTAGCGAGGGCAATATGGTGTCGCATGTGCAACTGCTGGCCCGCAACCTGGGCATACCCAATGCCGTACTTTCGGCACAAAACCTGGAAGCCCTCAAGGTTTATGATGGCAAAAAAGTGTTTTACGCAGTTTCAAATAAAGGAACAGTGCTGATGAAGCCGGCAGAACAAATGACCGAAGCGGAGAAAAACCTCTTTGCCACCAGGCAGCGCAGCGAAGAAAAAATTACGGTTCCAACGCAGCGCATCAATCTGAAGCAAAACAAAATTGTGAGTTTACGTAGCATCGATGCCAGTTATTCGGGCATAATTTGCGGGCCAAAAGCAGCAAATCTTGGTCAGCTTAAGCTGATGTTTCCCGAAAATGTGGTAGATGGTTTTGTAATTCCTTTCGGCATATTTAACCAGCATTTCGGACAAACGATCCCCGGAAGGGAAATTTCGTATCAGGACTTACTGTCAGATATTTTCGAGCAGGCCGATGAAATGCGCAAGGTCGGTAAAAGTGAAGAGGAGATTGATAATTTTACCATCGAACAGTTTGAAATTTTGAGGCAGGAAATCAAAGCCATGCCCCTTTTACCGGATTTTATTTCGGATATCGAAAAATCTTTTCTTGACAATTTGGGGAAAAGCATGGGCGAAATCCCGGTCTTTCTGCGTAGCGATACCAACATGGAGGATTTGAAAGATTTTACCGGAGCAGGTCTCAATCTCACCATTTTTAATGTTTTGGATCGGGATAAGATATTGCAGGGCATCAAAGATGTGTGGGCCTCGCCATACACCGCACGCAGCTACAAATGGCGGCAGCGTTATCTGCTGAATCCCGAAAATGTGTATCCCTCCATTTTGATTATCCCGGGCGTGGATGTCGATTATTCGGGCGTGCTAATCACCAAAGGCATCACTTCGGATAATAACGATGACCTCACCATCGCCTTTAGCCGGGGTGCCGGTGGAGCAGTGGATGGCCAGGCTGCCGAATCGTGGCTGCTCAAAGCTGGTGGTGATAATCAGCTGGTATCGCCGGCACGCGAACCCTTTTACCAGTCGCTGGCTGCCACAGGAGGCGTGGAAAAAGAAAGGACTACTTTTGAGAAAGCCATTCTGAGCAAAGCTAATTTAGTGCAGATCCGGGGTTTTGCTACTGCAATAAAACAAAAAATGAGCAAAAGCGACAAGTCAAAATCTGAGGAGGTTTATGATATTGAGCTGGGATTTAAAGACAACAAGATTTGGCTTTTTCAAATCCGCCCCTTTGTGGAAAACAAAAATGCCCTCCGGTCCGAATATCTTAAATCCATAACTCCCATGCTGCCTGCAAATAATATGATTAATGTAAATTCAGCACTTTAAATATCCTCAAAAATGAAGATTGTAAAAATTATTATCCTCGCTATTTTAATATTGGTGCTGCCAGGTGCTAGCTTCAAATACCCTTATGATGGCTATGATTTAACAGGCATTAAGCGGTTGCTGCGTTTACAACTAATCATGAATGGCACCATAAAGGACAAGATGCCGTTTCCGGGTGCGCAAAAATCCATCAACGATATTCACCTCATGTTGATGAACGAAAAGGGCGACAGCCTGGAAACATTTCCTCAGCCTGATCCTTCTTTGCAAAAAGCAATCAACGCGCTCTTCCCGAATATGGACGAAAGCTATGCCTTGTGTGTAATCGACATCAGTCCGGGCAAAGCACTCAGATACGCCTCGCGCCAGCCCAATCGTAGTTTTATGCCCGGCAGCGTTGCCAAGCTTGCGGTGGTAGCCGGCTTGTTTAACGAAATGGAAAAATTGTATCCTCATTCCTTTGCCCAGCGGCAGATGCTGCTGAAAAACCGCATGGTTCGCGCCGGCAAGTGGGCCAATTTTGATGAACACACCGTACCGTTTTTTGATCCGGTTAGCCAAAAATTTCACAAGGCGGTAGTGCGCGAAACCGACACCTGCTCCCTTTACGAATGGGTGGATCATGCCATTTCGGTCAGCAACAATGCTGCCGCCAGCATTGTGTGGAAAGAGGCTATTTTGATGTATGCCTTTGGGTATGATTATCCTCCCTCGCCCGAAAAAGAAGCTGCATTTTTTAAGGATATGCCAAAGGCCAGCCTTAAAGATATGGCCATGGCCGTAGTAAATGAACCACTGCGCAAAATCGGAATTACCAAAGAAGAATTTCATCTGGGCAGCATGTTTACCCGCGATGCCAAAGTTATCGTTCCGGGCGAGGGCGGAACCAGAGCCACACCGCTGGGGCTGATGAAATACCTGGTGGCGATGGAGCGTGGTAAAATTGTGGATCCGGAATCCAGCCTTGAAATAAAACGCCTGATGTATGCCACCGATCGCCGCATTCGCTATGCAGCCTCCACCGCTCTCGATAGTGCTGCGGTATATTTTAAGTCGGGCAGCTTGTACAAATGCAAAGCGGAAGAAGGATATGAATGTATAAAATATCAGGGCAACGTAGAGAACAATATGAACTCGGTAGTGGTGGTCGAGCAGCCCGATGGCACGGTTTACATAGTTACGCTGATGTCGAATGTATTGAGAAAAAATTCGGCCAACGATCATTTTGCCCTCGCAAGCCAAATCGACAAAATCTTTAGGAAAAGTGATGTATCTAATTAAGTTTTGTGGTCTATTAAAGTAACCATAACCGCTACCTAAATATATTCCTTTTTTGCCCTGATTCAAATTGGATATATTATGAAAGACAAATTAATGCAAACTGAAAATATTCAAAATCGAATATTTTCCTATCGTGGCTCACAAGTTATGATTGATGGAGATTTAGCTGAAATGTATGGTGTTGAGGTAAAAAGACTTAATGAACAAGTTAAAAGAAACATTGATCGCTTTCCTGTTGAGTTCAGATTTCAACTTAATAATGAAGAAAAGAACGAACTGGTCGCAAATTGCGACCGGTTCGAAAAAATTAAGCACTCATCCGTAAATCCATACGCCTTCACTGAGCAGGGAGTATCAATGCCTTCGTCTGTTTTAAATAGTAAAATAGCGATAAATGTTGGTTTCTGAAATGGTGTGTGAAAAGAATATATGCTAATCATATTAATATTTTGAAAAGTAGATTTTACACCATGCCCACAGCCTCATTAGCCAGCCCTTAACGCCGACAGCTTGTCGATAGCCGCTTGGGCAAACTGCCTGATCTTGGGATTTGAATGTGCTGCATATTGCTTCACCAGCGGCAGGTACTTTTTGTTGTCGAGCTGGGCAATTAGATATAAGGCCGCCAGGGTAATGCGCAAATCCTTCCCGGCCAACAACATTGAGAGGCACTGAAACTCACTGGTAATTTCCAGATTTAGATTTTTTATGGTCGTGGCCGAAATGTTGTCGAGCATGGCTGTTTCGACAATAGGAACCAAAACCCGTTTTAGATTTTGTTCCAGCAGATTATCCAAAAACTCAACAGCATTGATGCGCATATCGGGTTTTTTGCTTTGCAAGCCCTGGTAAATGGTGAGGATGTCATCGGGGGGGTATTTCAAGCCCAGGAGCCTGAAGATGCGTTCGAGCATACCGTCAAGTCGTCGTTCGAGCAGGACGATGAGGCTTTTACGTGCCTCGGTTTGTTTCTGGTTTTGCGCTGTTTCATCGGATTTCTGCCCGATGTTATTTGCCTCATTTTGGGTGTAAAGAGCCCGCAAGGTTTCCAGATACAAATGGGCTTCGTCCAGGATGCGCCGAATAACTTCTTTGTGATGAAACCTAAGGTTTGCATGGTTAATTTTAAGCGTATTCAGTGCACGCAGAGCTTCCATGCGCATCCCAATATCGCTGTGGTCGAGCAGCGAAAAGAGCAAGTCAACCGATGGCTGAGTACCTATTTTTGCAGCCAAGGCAGGGATGTGCAACAAGAGGGAAGTACTCCAGGATTGTTCGGTAATAATGGCACTAAAGTGTTCGATAATGGCCGGCCCGTAGTGGATGAGCGCGTCTCGCGCATTTTCTTTAAATTGTTCCTGATTAAGAAAACCTGCAATTTTGCTGATATAATCCGGGCTTAGTGTTTGGCCGGCAGCAGCAATTGCCTGGCGCACCACATCGATGTTTTCATCCTTCAAAAACTGATCGATAACAGGATAATATCTTGTGAGCTTTGCTTGGGCAATGGATTTTAGAATGATGATTTTGCCATACTTTATTTCATCCGCATCCTTTAGCCTGGCCAGGGTTTGTATTTTTTTTCCCAGCCGCTCTTCCAAATCAAACTGCAAGGCCAAATCAGGATTGTTATGGGTTTCTACCGCCAGGCTCACCAGTGCTGCGCCTCGCACCTGGAAGTCCCTATCGCCAAGGTATTGCCTTAACAGTGCCACCCGGTCATCGGGCGAGTGGGCGATGAGATACTCGAAAGCAGCAGATTTTACCTGTTGATTGCTGTCCTGAATCATAGGTAGCACCAAATCATTGATGCTCTGACTTCGGAAAAAATACAAACAGCGCAGTGCTTCGGCGCGAATAACAGCCGATTGATATGTGAGAAGCCTTTGCACATCATCGAACAAACGCGGGTGCGACATCTCTTTAATCTTATCCAAAACAAAAATAATTTGCTTCTCCGATCCTTGCTGCAGCACTTTGCTCAGTCCGCTTATCACCGATTCGTTGGTGAAATCCAAAGCCACTTTTCGCTCCTGATGATCTTTTTCCTGGTCTATTTTCGATTTGAATGAACGAATGTATTCAAGGCGGATTTTGCGGGCATAATAAATCCATACAAAAAACAAAGCCAGAATCATCAGGCTGATAAAGCGCGTAGATAGATTGAGCCCGGTTACCAGAAATATTAATATCAAACCACCAACGCCGGTAGCCGCGCTATCAACAAAAACATCGATAAAACTTTTGGTCTGATTCCTTATTTCAAGCGGGATGGGCAGCGACATTAGTTCGGTAGCCGATTTATTGACCGATTGTTTAAGGCTGCCGTCGATCAGCTTGAGAATGATGACAGCCCATAGCTCAGGGAAAATTAAAACCAAAAAAGCACCCAGCATAATTCCGAAGGGGAGGAAAAACAGCGAGGTGCCCACACCAAAAACACCCACTACTTTTCGGGTAATGAAAAGCTGAACCCCCAGGGAGATTAAATTAAAACTCGAAAACCAGAAGCCGAAAAATGCAGTCAGGTCATCCGGGTCATTTATTTTGGCTGAAGCAATGGCACTAAACTGATAATCGACCAACTTGGCCACCAGCACACTTATCCCGATAATAAGAGCCAGATAAGTTAAGTGTTTCGACTTGCGAATAAGTGCCATCGGATTGACATCAAAAACTGTGGTTCGCTTTTTTCGTTCAAATCTGGTTTGGGTGGGAAGTACCTCATTTTTCCATATTTTTTTTGTGATGGGGATAGAAAAAAAGAGAACGAATGCAGCCACAAACAGCAGGCTTTCGCTACCTACGAGGTCGGCAATAAGCGAGGTAAGATAGCCACCAAATATGCCCCCGGCAATAGCCCCGGCACCGATAAAACCAAAAAGCCGCTTGGCCTCGCGTGGATTGAAAACAATATTGGCCAAAACCCAAAATTGCGATGCCGAGAGTACGGCAAAAATGGCTACCCAGATGTAAAACAGGTAAAGAACCCATCCTGCCAAAAAATTAAAATGCAACAAAATCCCAAAAACCAACAGGCTTATTACTGACCAGCTTAAGGTACGTGTGATGATGATATTTAGGGCAATGCGCGATAGTATTTTGGAATAAAAGAAGGAAACCAGGCCGGCGATTATTGCCACCAAAACATAAGCATTAGGCAAATTTTCGGCTCCAAACTTAGCGAGGAACATCCCGTTTACCGCCGGCTTAACAATTAAAAGGGTGGAGATGATTAGGAAAATATTAAGCTGCATTAGCATGGCCTTGCGGTATTCGCCGGGGCGAATGTCGAAGGCCTGCATCAGTAAAGAGACGATATATTTCCGTGCCTTATCCATCACCAAGGGTAGCTGTTCTTATGCAGTTGTTAATAATCATGGCAAAGCTAAATTCGAAAAGAGATACTGATCAAAATTTCATCACATTTTCAACGGTGGTAACCAAATCCCGGCAAATTTTTTCGCCATCACTATCTTCTATCAGGGCCACCAAAATATACCTGCGTCCATCAGGCCCCCACACCAGCACCGAGTCGGTATGGAAGTTTTTCCAGGTTCCTGATTTTCTAAATATCTTGGCACGTGGGGCTACTTTCTCAAGCGTGTTTACAAATTTATGATGCAACTCGGGACTAACCATCATGTCGAGCATAATTTTGGAACGATCAAAACTTACCAGTTTCCCGTAGGCAAGCATGTAATAGTAACGGCAAACCTGCGACACGGTGGCCGCATGGCTCAGGCCTTTGATGGGTTCGGGATAGCGTGCTCCCAGCTTGGCATATCGCTTGCCAACCCACAAGCCGCCACCAAAGTCCTCGTCGTAGAGATTGTATCGGGGATCGGTTAAAACCTGCTCAATTTTTTCGTAGCCCAGCCGATCGATCATGCGCGTGGAAGCCTCATTGTTGGACTTGCTGATCATCAATCTTAAATCCGCCTTCACCTCTTCACTTTCTACCAACTCACCCTTTTCGATGGCATCTTCGGCAGCCAGCAAAACGGCAATCTTGGGAAGGCTGGCGGCATACATCATCACATTTCCATTAACCCGGGCATATTTTGGATTAAGCGGATCGCGCAAATCAACCAGCCCAACGGCCATCTTTTTCTGGTCGATCAGCCGTTTCCATTTTTTGTTTTTGTTTAAGGCAGCAGTCAGCTTTTCCTGAAAAGGAGCATCAACAAGATCTCTGAGGGGTTTTATATCTTCGATGGACAGGGGCAACTTATTATAATCAGGCTTGGGTGCCTCGGCTTTCTCCTGAGTACAAGCCGAAACCGAAAGCAGAATAAAAAGCGCAAAGGAAAATAAGGACTTGTGAATTTTCATAGGGCTAAAATGTTTATGTTGTAAAAATCGCCAAAAAACGAATACACCCATCGTTTTAGTTTGATAAAAACAAAATAAAGTTTAGAGATGCCCTAATCCACAGCGCAGGCATCGCCCATGCAGTTGGGTTTTTCGGCGGGCTTTTTCAGCAGGCGGGCTTTGAGTGCTACAAAATATAATTTACAGCCCACACAAATCCCAAAGGCCGATTCCATAAAAAGTAAAATCAGGCAGATTAAACACAACATGCACACCGGTCCAAACCAGGCGACATTTTGCAAAAGCATGAATGATAAAGCGAAAATAGTAGTCGCTAATGCCAGCCCGAGGCTCCAGGCAAATTTTTTCTGGATGGCTCCTATGGGCAAGGGCGATTGCTTGTAGGTAAATAATGCTCCGAGAAAAACCGTGGGTGAAAATTTGGGATTGATAAAAATACCAATGATAAAATTAAGCATCAAAAAGCCGCTGATGTAGGGTATTACGATGTAATTTTGTAAAATAAACCCATTGATAAAGGCGATGATGCCCAACAAAAACATGAGGCCTGCACTTGCACGCATGGTGCGCTCGTCGAGTACCTTAAAAGATTTTCCCTCGATGTGTTCTCCAAAACTTATGAATGCCATAAAAGTAAATGTTTGATGAATTTAGAATATGAGTGCATATAAACGCATAGCGGGGGAATTGTTCATGCACAAGGGAAAAATATTTACTATTAAACAGACCTCTCACTCTCCGACATTTAGTGCATAACAATGACAGATATCATTGGATAAATTGAAAAAAACCTTGAAAGGACATTTATAAAACGGATTTTTTCCATTGAACAAATATGCTCGCAACGTGTAGTTTAATTAATTCTAATTTTGGTGCCTGATTTATTAATCTCAAAAACAAAATAAAAGTATGTCCGAACACGTACTTATCAATCTTGCCGGCATCGTCATTCTGGGCATTGGCGCGCAATGGCTGGCGTGGAGGCTTCGCTATCCGTCGATTCTATTTCTGCTGATTTTCGGTTTTCTTGCCGGGCCGCTCACGGGCTTCCTGGATCCCGATCAGCTGATGGGCAATATGCTATTACCCTTTGTTACCCTTGCGGTGGCAGTTATTCTTTTCGAGGGCGGACTAACGCTTAACATCAAAGAACTTAGGGAAATTGGCGGGGTTGTATTGCTTCTTATTTCGGTGGGCGTGCTGGTAACTGGTGCCATTGCTTCCATTGCCGCTTTTTATATTTTGGATTTAAATATCGAAATCTCCATATTGCTGGGAGCAATTCTGGTAGTAACAGGCCCAACGGTGGTAGGGCCTTTGCTTAGGCACATCAAACCCAATAGCAAGGTCAACGACATCCTGAAATGGGAAGGCATTGTTATCGATCCCATTGGCGCACTGCTGGCGGTGCTGGTTTTCGAAACCATTATTAGCGGGGGCTTGCAGCAAGCTACCACCATGATTTTGCTTAGCCTGGGAAAAACCATTTTATTAGGTGGACTCATCGGCTTAGGTTTTGCCTGGCTGCTGATATTTTTGATACGTAAATACTGGGTTCCCGACTTCCTTCAGGAAACCGTTACCCTCTCGGCTGTTATCGCCGCCTATCTTTTCTCGGATTTGATACAAGCCGAATCGGGGCTCTTTTCGGTTACACTTATGGGGATTATCATGGCCAACCAAAAATACATCTCCGTTAAACATATCCTCGAGTTTAAAGAAAACCTGCGCGTACTCATCATATCAGTTTTGTTCATAATCCTTTCAGCACGGCTCAATCTGGATTCTTTTCAATTCATATCGGGCAGTATCATTTATTTCCTCTTGGTGCTACTTTTTGTGGCACGCCCGCTCTCGGTCTTTCTTTCCACCATCCGAAGCGGCCTTTCTATCCGCGAAAAACTATTCCTGTCGTGGATTGCGCCACGGGGTATTGTGGCTGCTGCGGTGGCTTCTATCTTCGCGCTGCGCCTTTCGGAGGCCGGCATCGAAAACTCCGAGGTTCTCATCCCCATTACTTTTACCGTAATTGTAAGTACCGTGGTTGTTTATGGTTTGTCATCGGCACCAGTGGCGCGTCTTTTAAAAGTAGCCGAATCCAATTCGCAGGGAGTTTTGATTGTTGGGGCACATCCCTGGGCACTCGAAATTGCCAAGATGTTGAAAGAACGTCACTTTAGTGTGGTGATGGTAGATACCAACCGCCGCGATATTGCCAAGGCACGGCTGGCAGGAATTAAAACCGTGTATGGCAGCATCCTGTCGGAACAGGTGGTCGAAAACCTGCACCTCGGCGGCATTGGCAAGTTGGTGGCTCTTACTTCAAACGATGAGGTGAACTCGTTGGCAGTATTACATTTTAGCGAACTCATCGACCGCGAAGAGTTGTATCAGCTTAGCCCTTTTAAAACGGAAAAGAGAAAAGAGAATGACTTTTCGCCCAAGCACCTGCGTGGCCGTTTTATCTTTAGTGATGAAATAAGTTTTGCCGAATTGCGCAATAATTTTTATTCAGGAGCCGTCATCAAATCCACCAAACTTACCAAGGATTTTACCTTCGATGATTTTAAAGAACACTACCAAAAGATGGCCATCCCCTTGTTCACCATCAACGAAAACAAAGAATTATCGGTTTTTACCACCGATAAAACCCTAAAGCCCAAGCCCGGCCACACCATTATTGCCATGGCTTACGATGATAAAACGAAGGAGGGGAAATCGGGTGTGTCGGAAAAATCAAAATGATTAACATGATTTATTAGGAAAAACATAAGAGGTGCAGCGCACCGAAATCTTTGTAGCTCATGGTTAGGAAAAAGTATTAAGGTGCAGCGCACCGAGATATTAAATGCACGGATTTTAATCAAACAACCTTATCAGCCTTAATCCTATCTTTGCAAAATATTACTACGACATGAAATTTGATAAATACCGCATCTACGAAGGCATCAAAACAAGCATTGCCCATTTAGGTTTTAAAAAACCCACCGACATTCAGTTTAAATCCATCCCCCCCATCCTAAAGGGCGATGATGTGCTGGCCATCGCCCAAACAGGCACCGGCAAAACGGCGGCCTTTGCCATACCGGTGCTCCACCTTTTGCATCAGCGCAAAGCTGAGCGGCGCAGCCCGGGCGTAAAATGTCTGGTGCTGGCACCCACCCATGAGCTGGCCTTGCAGATCGAAGATGTTTTTCATCAGCTTGGCCAACACACCAACATCCGATCCTTGTGCATCCATGGCGGCGTAGAGCAGGAGCCGCAGATTAAAGAACTCAACGAGGGTGTGGACATTGTGGTAGCTACGCCGGGGCGCATGTTCGACCTGGTGAGCCAGGGTGCCTTAGACCTAAGAAGTATCGAAATACTTATCCTGGACGAAGCCGACCACATGCTCGACCTGGGCTTTATCAAAGATATCCGCGACCTGATGCGCTTTCTGCCCAAACGCAGACAAACACTCTTTTTCTCGGCAACGATTAACGAAACCATAAAAGACCTGGCCTATTCCTTAGTTACCAATCCTATTCGTATTCAGATTTCGCCCAAGGATCCCGTAGCCAAAAACATCGACCATTCGAAGGCCTTTATCGAAATGGACGACAAGCGGTTTTTTTTGGAGGAGTTCATCAGGCAAAATGATGAGAAAAAGATATTGGTTTTCGTGCGTACGAAGGTGCGTGCCGAGCGGGTAAAAAAGGCCATGGAGCGGGTAAATATCGAAAGCGACACCATCCACAGCGACAAGCCGCAGACCGAGCGCGAGATAACAATGAAGAATTTCCGTTCGGGGGTTTTGAAGGTGCTTATCGCTACCGACGTGAGTGCACGCGGCATCGACATTCCCGATGTTGAATTTGTGATTAATTACGACCTGCCCGAAAGTGCCGAGAATTATGTTCACCGTGTTGGACGCACAGGACGGGGGAATCAGAAGGGACAGGCACTGTCGTTTTGCAGTACCGAAGAAAAGGAACTTCTAAGCACCATCGAAGAAAATTTAGGGAAGCCCATTCAGCAAATGACTATCTCTAAAAAAGATTATCAGTTGACGCTCGAAATGACCGAGGAGGTTCAATACGATTGGAAATCGCTGATTGAAAAAGAGGAAGAATGGATTGCCAAAAAGAAAAAACGAAAATAAAAACACGATTGGCTAATTGGCCTATACAGCCATCATATCCTTTTCTTTGGCATCAGCCAGCTCATCTACTCTTTTGATATATTTATCCGTAAGTTTCTGAATCTCATCTTCCAGGCGTTTCACTTCATCTTCGGGGGTGCCGTCCTTTTTCAGGTTTTTGGCCTCATCGTTGGCACTGCGGCGTAAATTACGTATCCCAACTTTGGTATCTTCAGCTTCGCCTCTGGCCTGTTTCACCATTTGACGGCGGCGTTCTTCGGTAAGTGCCGGCACCTGTATGCGCAACACCTCCCCGTCGTTGCGCGGGTTGAAACCGAGGTTAGCAGCCTGAATGGCTTTTTCCATCACCGACAGCATATTTTTATCGAAGGCCTGCACCACAATCTGCCGGGCATCGGGAGTATTGATGTTGGCGGCCTGGCTTATCGGGGTCATCACACCATAATAATCTATCCTTACATCCTGGAGCATATCGGGCGAAGCCTTGCCTGTTCTTATCTTTTGAAATTCGCGCTCGAGATGAACAATGGCGTTGTCCATGCCTTCGTTGGTTTCATCTAAAACAAATTGACTCTCTTCGGTCATAGTATTATCCTTTTACGTTAGAAGGCGCAAAGATAAATTATTGCATTAAATGAGGAAATGAAAATTTGCAGAACTTATTTCACCAGCGTGCCGTTGCCTGTTCCCATCACCTCTTTCATCAGATTTCCACGGGTGTTCATATCAAAAACCAGGATGGGCAAATTATTTTCGCGGCAAAGCGTAAAGGCCGTCAAATCCATGATTTTCAATTTTTTCTCGTAGGCCTCATCAAAGCTAAGCGTGTCATATTTTGTGGCGGTGGGGTCTTTTTCAGGGTCGGCGGTATAGATGCCGTCCACGCGGGTGCCTTTCATTATTACGTCGGCCTTCATTTCGACAGCACGCAAAGCTGAGGCCGAGTCGGTGGTAAAAAACGGATTGCCGGTTCCACCGCTAATCAAGACTATTCGTCCTTCGTCCAGGTAGTCGCTCACACGTTTGCCGCTGGTTTCTTCCACGATGGGTTCGATGGCCAGGCCGCCCACCAGTTTGGTTTTCACGCCCTGGGCTTCTAAGGCACCCTGCAAAGCCAGGCTGTTAATCACCGTGGCCAACATGCCCATGTAATCGCCTTGCACCCGATCCATGCCCTTGCCTGCGCCCTGCAAGCCCCGGTAAATATTGCCGCCACCAATAACGATGGCTATCTGCACACCTTTCTCAGCCGCAGCTTTCACATCCTCGGCGTATTCGTTAAGCCGCTTCGGGTCAATCCCAAATTGCTGCTCACCCATCAGTGCTTCGCCGCTCAATTTCAGTAGTATTCTTTTGTATTTCATTCGTTTTATATTTTTAGTGTTATTATCTATTTTTAGTCTACCTCTAATTGCTTCTCTATCAATGCTTTTAATTCCTCTCTATTTGGCAGATAAAGTTGGTATTTTGATACGAATAATTGAGAATTAACTTTGTTCATCGCATACTTTACAAGTAATTCATCCTTGTTTTTGGATAGTACAATTCCAATTGGCGGATTATCATCTTTTGTATTTTCTTCATTTTCAAAATACCCCATATACATATTCATTTGTCCTATATCTTCATATCCTGCTTCCTCTTTCTTAAGGTCAATCAATACAAAACATTTCAGGATTCGATGATAAAAAACTAAATCAACCCTATAATGTCTGTTCCCAAGTGTAATGCGATACTGTCTTCCTACAAAAGCAAATCCTTTCCCGAGTTCTAAAAGAAATTGCTGTAAACTGTCAATAATTCGGGATTCTATCTCACTTTCACTCAAATTATAAGGTTCAGGAATCTGAAGAAAGTCCAATACGTAAGGTTCTCTAATAATATCTTCGGGCTTTTCTACAATTTGTCCTTTCTTTGCTAATTCTAAAATTTTGTCTTTATCCCGTGATGCTGCAAGGCGCAAAAATAAGGATGCTTTTTTTTGCCTTTTAAGTTCGCGGAATGACCAATTTTCAATTAGGCTTTGTTTTTCATAAAAACTTCTTTCCAACTTATCATCAATTTTGAGAAGTTCAACATAATGAGACCAAGTTAATTGTTGCGACAGTGTTGCACTATTTGAAAATTCATTATAAAACTGTCTCATTCTTTTTTTTATTCAGTGATTTAAAATTAATTCTTCAATGTCATTCTTAAATTGAGCATAATACTGCTAAAATGTCATCACCGATTTTTGCAATTTTTTGTTCGCCAAATCCTTTTATTTTTAAAAGATCGTCAAGTGACTCTGGTTTTATTTTTGCAACTGTCATTAGTTCTGTGTTAACTGTTACGCTGTCCAGGAATTCATTTAAGTTGTCTTGGTCAGTTCGCAAGTTTTCTTTAGTTAGTCGAATATGAAAAACTTTAACTTTCATGGCTCTTATCTTTCAATTTGTAATGAGTTTTCAGCACTAAATTGATATTTTGGTAAATCCATATTTGTTTATTCGAAAGCAAAGTTACGAATTCTATTTCAAAAAGCCCTGCTTGTGCTTTGCAGGTAATGCACTGTCAATTATTTAAATCTTAAATATCTTTTCCCTAAATGTAACGCCATTTGATTGGAAAAGAATAAAGTATATTCCATTTGGGAATTTAGAAATATCTATTTTGTCGATGATTCCTTTTTGGTGAATTACAATTTGACCCATCTGATTGTAAACAGATATTTCGGTGACTGGCTTTTGATATTTGGTGCGAAAGAATAATAAATCATTGGTGGGGTTAGGATAAATTGTAATGCTGTTTTCAATCCCGGGAAAATCCCTGGTTTTTGTAAAACAGGCATCCAAAATTTCTTCCTGACTATTGCACCCGGCAGCATTGTTCTCGATAATACCACTAGCACCCGGCTCGGCTAAATAGTTGCAAACGCTTTCAACATTGCATTCCGACAATGAATCATTCATATAAATGGAAATGCTATTTATAGAGTTAGGGTTAATATTCTCCAATCCGGACAGACTTTTCAATTCTGTACGTATAATCTGTAAAGAACCATTTATCGATTGCACATTTTCAAGCCCTGTCAGACTAGTGAGATAATAGCCATTCTCTAAACTAAGATTTCCATCGATTGCGCTTATTCCTTGAAGGCCATCGAAGCTTTCGGTTCCTGTAAAGTAAATTTCCAAACCGCCTATGGAAGCAATTTGTGGCATGCCCAAAAAATTTTGAACTCCCGAAAAACTTACAAAGATTTTCCCGCCGATTGCTGTCAAAGCATCCAATCCATTCAGATGATCGAGAGAAAGATTACGTGTGATTTCTAAATTATAACCGATGCTTGTCAACGAATTCAGGCCTTGAAAATTGGTGAGTTGGGTGCTGTCCACCATTAATCGGCCACCTATTTCGCTTAAAACACCTAAGCCATTAAGGTTTTCAATATCAGAGCCTAATATCCTGACATGGCCTTCAATTTCTACACAGCCAGGGTAATTGATTTGGAAATTGTCAATTTGTTCCTGAGTAGTAAAAGTAATCCCTTCGGGCAGGCAGCTCTGCGGCAAAGCTTCAGCCATGACGACCAGAGCAAAAACAAGTAATAATGTAAATTTTTTCATAATTGTGTGTTCGGCATTCTTATCTTGCAAGTTTAAATTTTCTTCGATTTAAGTATTCTTTAAATTCAGTAAAAGTCATTCCTTTTGTTTCTTTCGCTATTTTTTCTTTTACTTCACGAAAAAATTTAACTGTGTCAAAATTTTTTTCAGTTTTGTTATTTTTATTCATTTTTTATAATTTCTTTAGGTGAACGAATGTCTAATTGTATATACCCATTTTTTAAATTGATAGCGTTGTAACCTCTTATTCTAAACACGTTTACAACGTGCTTAAAATTCCAACTTATCAAATAGTCAACTTTATTAATTGCCGCACAAGCAATATGCCTGCAATCGTCAATACTTGTTTCTCCAACAACTTTTTCATTGATATATTCTTCAGCAAGTTGATTTATCTCTTCAGTAATCTCAACAAATTCTGTTTGTTTTTTGTCAAGACTTAAAAAATGTTCTTTAACTTTTTTGGGTGCATTTTCAAGTTCAAGTTCGCAAAGGTCTGAATAGACACAGATAAATTCTCCATTTTTTACCATTTCAAAAAGCATTTCCGTTTCGTGTTGGAATTCAATGTCATAAATCCCACCAAAAACAGAAGTATCAAAATATATTCTTGGTTTTCTCATTTTACAAAAATAGGTAAAATATTTTCAAATTAAGTTCATCTATTTTGCGCTATTGTTGGTCTACTGACACACATTGTTCCGCAAATATAGCTCGCAGCCGGTTTTTATCAAGAACGGAATGTTTTTAGTGTTTCGTATGTTTCCTTCTCTATTCATTTTTCCAGATGACTGCTAACCGGCTGTGGGCCATGAGTTGCTGTTACCCATTGTTTTTTATATTTTCAATCCGAATTTCAATAGTACCCCTGAATTCAAATCTCCGTTAAAATAGGGTTGTGTAAAGAGTTTCAGCCCTATTAAATATTTTTCATTTATCGAATAAGTATCTTCAATGATTATGTTGAATCCGGAAGAATTCCTTTTGTCAAAGTGATATGGTGATGTCTGTTCTATGCCGACACCACATTCTTGTAGAAAATAATATGAATCAGAAATGTTCATAATTGAAAATCCAGTTCCAATTCTAAAATCATTTTTTCGGTTATTTTTAAATGGCGAAATAAAAATATTTAAATTCCCTTGAATGTACGATGAAGTCTCATAAACTCCAGAATTACTTCTTCCATAGTTTAATGTAAATGAAGTCGAAAAGTATTGACTAATCTTGTAATTTGTTTCATTTTCAAAATTTATTGTCGTCATATCACCTGTACCTAATAGTGAAATTCCAACTCCAAATTTAACATCAAATTTCGTTTGTTTGTCTTGAGCATTCAATTGAGTTGCTATGACAAATAGGACAATTACTAAGTATTTTTTCAAAATGATTTGTTTTTTATTAACAATTCTTTGTGTCTGTTATTTATATTTTTTTTAATGCTCTTTTTCTGTCATTGGTTTCTGTTTCTTTAAATAATGGGGAACGTTTGTGTAGGTTAAAATATGATTATATTTCTTCTATGTTTTTCATTCTTGTTAAACATATTGCTTGCCAACAAGTCCGTAATCCTTCTCAAAACCTAAGCTCCTCATGGGTTTAACGCGGTGGGTGTCGTTAACCAATGTGATTACAGGATGTTTCATTCGCTGCGTCATTTTTATTACCCGCCAAATTTAGATATTGTTTCGTTTGGATTGGTTTTAAATGGGAATTATCAGGTTTTGTTAATTCGCCCAACAGTAAGCACAGCCTGTCCAGATATTTATCGGGATGTTTTGGCGAAAAGCCAAACTGCGATGCTTAATTGTTAGCCGCTTGTGATTTTTAGAAAGCCAATTCTAATTGATCTTCAGTCTCAATCCTCAATTTAACTTTCGCTTTCATTGCGTTAAAAACTTTCATAATCGTTGATACTGAAGCACTATGGTTTCCCTTTTCCAATTTTGAAATCTGAGATTTTTTTACACCGATTAATTCTCCAAGTTGTGATTGTGTCAGATGATTTTGAATCCTTAATTGTTTAATCTTTTCTCCAATCAGTTCCATTTTTAACTCAAACTCATAGTCATCCCTTGTTGGAGTACCAATTTTATCGAAATATTTATCCTCCAATTCCTCAAATCTTTTGTAATTGTGTGTTTTCATAATTGTAAATTTTAAATCAAACCTTTAAAATACTTGTCTTTAATAAGTTTTGCCTTTTCAATATCTTGTTTAGGTGTCTTATTTGATTTTTTTAATAATCCATGGGTGCAAACTATCAGGGTTTCAGTTTCTCCCGAACTATCCCAAAAAGCAAATAATCGAAAGAACTTATTACTGTCCTTAATCCGAAATTCAAAAATATCTTTAGAACTTTTTAGCTTTTCAAACCAATCACCATAGATTCTCAATTTTGTCTTACGAATCGCGTAAAACAATTTCTTTCTTGCCGAAATCTCAATATTATCAACGAATTTTTCAGCTTCAGGAAGTAGAATTATCTCAATCGGTTTACTCATTTGGCTCCTATGTTTCTCATCGCACAAAAATATAAAATGTTTCCCAATTTGTAAACACTATTTAGGTTTTTTTTTGGCAGTCCCATTTATCCGCCATATCCCATTTATATCCGCCATTTATCCGCCAATACCCATCTTGTAAAATGTTCCTTTTTTCTCCCTTTCTTTAGAAAGATTACCTTTTTCGGTCAATTCCCCGGTGTCGCTCATTAGTCAGTTAATCGCGCAATAACTTCTTTTACTTTTTCCTTAAAGGAATTATCATAAATTGAATCGGAATCAGAATAGCCTTTTAAAAACTGGCTTTGGATTGTTTGTTGAAAAATCAGGTCATCCAATAGGTCTGAATCGTCAATAAGGACTATCACTCTGACATCTTTATTTTGTTTAGTTTTTATTTCAGACTGCACCCCGATCGGAATCAAAATCTGATTATTTTCTATTTTTGATTTAAATTCTAAAGCTCTCATATTTTCATGTGTTTACGCAAAGATAATAAATAAAACTGTCACCATAGCCGCTAAAAAGTATAACCCAAACTAAAATATCCCAGAATCTTGCTATTGTAGTCCGACGACATCACCGTTACTTCTACAGGACCCAGTAGGGTGTCGAGCCCCAAAGTAAGGCCATAGCCATGGATGGGGCTGGTTTGCGAAAAGATATCTTCGATTTTATCCGAACGGAAACCAATGTTGTATTTGGGAATGAGGTACAAGTTTTTGTAAAGCTCGTACTGAATGTCCAGGCGGCCTATCAAGCCATTGTAGCCGGTGGCTTGCATAAACTCAAGCCCCACAAAGGGATATATCGCATTGAGTTTGTTTTGGCGCAGGCCGCCCATATATACATAATATTGGGGCAAAATGGCATCGTCGCGCGTAAGCATGCTTCCAAAATACACTTGTGGCACCAGCGTGATTTTATTATGTATTGAAACTGCTGCCTCGTAGCGCGCGGTTAACAAAATCATTTGGTTAATCTCATTCTCGAGCGAATCCTGGGCATTCATTACCAGTTTTATCTGCGAAGAAAGTCTAAAGCCCTTGGTGGGATATACCAGGCGATCGAGATTATCCATTTTAAGAAAGGCAAAAAGGTTGGTATTGAAATCGTTGATCCTGTCGATATCAAACAAAAACACCTCTGGTCGCAGGCTCGAAAATTCGAGCTGGAAGCCACCACCCACGAGCGTAAAATCAGCAATGTTAGATTGGGTATAGGCATCGAGTAGTGCATTTGAAAAATGAAAACTTCCCACCTTTGTCTTCCCCTGATAAGTGTAGGCCTTAAAATTTTCGGCTCTGAACGACAGCCCGAATCCGGGTTTTACGCCCCGGTCGTATAGATAGTCGGCACGTAGCAGGTTGTTGTCGCCCAGGGCAAAATCGACCAATAGCCGCCCGTTGCTCAAAAGGGTATTTCGCAAAGTAAAATTCAACAACAAAGAAGTTTTGAAATCCGAATCGTAATTAATGCCTACCCTGAATTCGCCACCAGGCTTTTCTTTAAGGTCGATGGCAAAGCGGTAGCCACCACGTGCAAGGGTGTCGAATCGATATTGGATCTGGTCGAAGTTTTGGGTGCCATAAAGTTTGGTTAAGGCAGTATATACTTTTTCCAGCTTATGATAATGCGTAACATCCAGTTGCAAAACACCGCGTACAAAGTTGGGCGAAACCTTGTTGATGCCTTCAAGAACCAATTCGTTGATCAGGATGCTGTCCATGGGTTTGGCATCCAGATGATATTCGGGCTTAAGAGGGAAAATCCTATTTATTGAATCCAGCATTTTTCTAATCTCGGGCAGCATGGCACGCGCAGCCCATTCACCTTTAATAATTAGTGAGTCGGCATTATTGAAACTGGAAGCACTATAACCTTCGATGTCCGGTTTGATTAAAATATCCGTATTCTCAATTCCCGCTTCATGAAGCGGCTTGCGCAAAAATGCCGTGGACTGGGTAAGGATTTTTATGAGCGAATTTAGCTCATCCTTGCTTTTTAGATGCTCGCTTACATCTACGCCAATAATGATGTCGGCTCCCATATTGCGCACCTGTTCTACCGGATAATTATTTACAAGCCCGCCATCAACCAGCAAGCGGTCGTTGATTTCCATGGGCGAAAATACCGTTGGGATAGCCATGGTAGCCCGCATGGCATCGGGCAGGTAACCCTTGTCGAGAACCACAAACTCGCCTGTTTCGATATCGGCGGCAACACATAGGAAGGGTATTTCGAGTTTGCTGAAATCGTGGATGCCATAAGCAGGACTGGCGTAATACGACAACAAATTATAAACCGACTGCCCAGCTACCAGGCCGCTGGGAAGTTCCAGCTTTTTGTCGCGAAAAGGAATGGTGAAAAAGTATCTGCCGTCTTCGGCCTTTTCGGGCATCGACAAGCTGCGGCGTGGAATTTTTCCGGCCAAAAGGTTTTCCCAATTTTGATCCAGCACTATTTTTTCGAGCGATTCGGGCGAATATCCCATGGCAAAAAGCCCGCCCATGATTCCGCCCATGCTGGTACCCCCCACATAATCGATGGGCATCCCTGCCTCGACCAGGACTTTTATAACGCCAACATGCGCAAAACCCTTAGCCCCGCCGCCACTAAGCACAAGGCCTATTTTGGGACGCGGTTCCGCCTCCTGCGCATACATAAATATATTCACAGAAAGGAGAAGCAGAAAAATCAGACAGAAAATACTAAAGTGGTGGCGCATCATTTTTTTGATTTAGTGAACAAAAATAAATTTTTCTACAATGAAATTGTTGATGATCGTTAAATAATTAGCACCTGACTTTGAAAATAGGGAATAGATTTCGCCCTTCAAACCCATTTCCGAATGGCCGGATTGGGCTACTTCGCTTCTTTTTTGATACCACTGACATGTTTTTGCAAACGTCTGTATTATAGGAGATTTCTCCCGTTAGTGCCAATGACATGTTTTGCAAACACAGAATAATAAGAGATTTCTTGGCGCACTTGCGGCCTGGCAAGCCTGACTGGCAAGGTGGGGTTATTTTCTTTATTTTGACCTTAGTAGAAAAATGATTCCTTAAGAAAAATCAACCTTATTAATTTTCAGATTGGATAAGGTTAAGGGCGCGTTGTGATCGCATTTTCTACTAAGGTTTTTTTGTGATGATAAGCGTGCCTGACTGGCCAGGCAGGGTTTTGATGTTATACCAATGACATTATTTTGGAAATAGGCTTCTCCATCCTCAGACTTATGGGGGATTTTTTTTTGGGAGAAATCTATTCTAAAAAGAATTTCCCTTACCAAGCAAAACTGTTTTTCAGCTTAATGATTAAAAATTCGGTTTAATCTGGTATTTGGCATAAAACTTCTCGATATGATCCACTGCTTCTTCGGCGGTGTCAACCAATCGGAACAAGTGCATATCTTTTTCGGCTATCATACCATCCTGCTCCAGATGCTCCTCGATCCATTTTATCAATCCGCTCCAATACGATTTTTTAACCAGGATAATCGGGAAACTCACCATCTTGTGGGTTTGTATCAGGGTGAGTGCTTCAAACATTTCGTCCAGGGTGCCAAAGCCGCCGGGAAGTACAATATAACCCTGCGAATATTTCATAAACATCACCTTGCGCACGTAGAAATAATCGAAGCTCAGCAGCTTGTCGTTGTCGATAAAGGGGTTGGAATGTTGTTCGTGGGGTAATTCGATGTTGAGGCCTACCGATTTTCCGCCGGCAAAGTGCGCCCCCTTGTTGGCGGCTTCCATAATGCCTGGGCCACCGCCGGTGATAATGCCAAAGCCTTTCTTGGTGAGCAAGTAAGCAATCTCCTCGGCCAGCCGGTAATTGGCAGCATCGGCCTTGGTGCGCGCCGAGCCAAATATCGAAACACAGGGGCCGATGCGTGCAAGCTTCTCGAAGCCATCCACCATCTCCGACATCACCTTGAAAACCGTCCAGGAATCGTGGGTTTTTATTTCATTCCAGGTTTTTGGACTCAATGCGTTTTTCAGCTGCTCGTCCAGCTTGTTAATTGTTGAATTTTTTTCAGCTTCACTCATGGTATATCAATTTATATGCTTTATACGGATTTTTAATTTAGATATTCAATTATTGGACTTTGCCATTAAGTTCGGCTTTTAAATAATGGGACGTAAAACCCTTGTTGCGTTTTACCAATTGTTCGGGGCTGCCCTCAGCGATAATTTTTCCGCCTCGCGATCCGCCCTCAGGGCCTAAGTCGATCAGGTGGTCGGCTACTTTTATCACATCCATGTTGTGCTCGATTACCAAAACGGTATTGCCTTTGTCCACCAATTTATTCAGCACATCCAGCAATACTTTTACATCTTCGAAATGCAGGCCGGTGGTAGGCTCATCAAGAATATAAAGCGTTTTTCCGGTGTCGCGTTTCGATAGCTCGGCAGCCAGCTTCACGCGCTGGGCTTCGCCGCCCGAGAGCGTGGTCGATTGCTGACCCAGGGTGATATATCCCAAACCCACATCTTTCAGAGTTCGTATTTTTTGAATAATAGACGGGATATTCTCAAAAAAGTCCACCGCCTGATTGATCGTAAGGTTAAGCACATCGTTGATGGATTTGCCCTTATATCTCACCTCCAGGGTTTCGCGGTTGTAGCGGCGGCCATAGCAGTCTTCGCAGGGCACCTGCACATCAGGCAAAAAATTCATCTCGATCACCTTTACTCCGGCTCCCCTGCACGTTTCGCAGCGACCTCCTTTTACATTAAACGAGAAGCGTCCGGGCTTATAAGCCCTGATTTGCGATTCGGGCAGCGAGCCAAAGAGTTTTCTTATCTCATCAAATACCTTGGTGTAGGTGGCAGGATTGGATCGTGGCGTGCGACCAATGGGCGACTGGTCTATTTCGATCACCTTGTCGATGTAGTCCAGGCCGGTAATTGTTTTGTAAGGCAGGGCTTTTTTTTCGGAGCGATAAAAATGGGTACTAAGGATGGGATAAAGCGTTTCGTTGATAAGGCTCGACTTGCCGCTGCCCGAAACGCCGGTAACGCACACGAGCTGTCCCAGTGGAAGACGCAGGTTAACCTTTTCCAGATTGTTGCCGCTGGCACCCAGCAGCTCGATATATTGGCCGTTTCCGGCTCTGCGCTCTTTGGGTATAGCAATTTCTTTTTCGCCACTCAGGTAGGCGCAGGTTATCGATTTGCAATGCATCATATCGCCGGGCTTGCCCTGTCCTACAATGATGCCGCCCTTGCGGCCTGCGCCGGGGCCGATGTCCAAAATATAGTCTGCCGAAAGAATCATCTCCTTGTCGTGCTCCACCACAATCACCGAATTACCTACATCGCGCAGCTCTTTCAGGGCTTCAATCAGCCGCTGGTTGTCGCGCTGATGCAGGCCTATGCTGGGTTCATCCAGAATGTAGAGTACACCGGTAAGCTGCGAGCCTATTTGCGTGGCCAGCCTTATGCGCTGCGATTCGCCACCCGAGAGGCTTCGCGCCGGGCGATTCAGGGTGATGTAATCCAGGCCTACTTCCAGCAGAAATCCGATACGCGTACTTATTTCACGGACGATCTCGCGGGCAATGGTTAAGCGGCGTTCGTCCAAATGAGCGGGCAGGTCTTCTACCCAAGCCCTGAGACCAATCAAGTCGGTAGTGGCCAGCTCGGAAATGTTCTTATCCTGAATTTTGAAATGCAGCGATTCGGTTTTTAGCCTTGCGCCATGACATTCGGGGCAGGGCACCCGATTCATAAAACTGCCTACCCATTTTTTGATCGACCGCGAAGTGGATTCATCATCCTGATTTTGAATAAAATTGATGATGCCTTCGAAGTTAAGAGCGTATGAATTGGTAACGCCGAGATATTCGTTTTTTACCTGTATCACTTCGTTGGAGCCATAAAGCAGGGTAGCCATGCCTTCCTTGGAAATATCGCGGATGGGCGTGTCGAGGGTAAAACCGTATTTGTTGCCGATGGCTTCGATTTGCTTGAATACCCAGTTATTTTTGTGTTCGCCCAGCGGGCTTATGCCGCCCTTGCGGATGCTTTTTTTATCGTCGGGGATTACCTTCTTAAAATCGATTTCTGAAACCTCACCCAGGCCACTGCAATTGGTGCAGGCACCATAGGGCGAATTAAAAGAGAAGGTATTGGGTTCAGGCTCATCGTAAGAAATACCTGTGGTGGGGCACATCAGCAGCTTGCTGAAATGACGCAGCTTGTCATCGGAGGGCAGATCGATCATCAGCACCCCACGGCCAACCCTAAGCGCGTTTTGCACCGATTTGTCCAGCCGTTCGCCCGCTTCTCCATCAACCTTCAGGCGATCCACCACAATTTCGATGTCGTGGGTTTTGTAGCGATCCACCTTCATCCCAAAAGTCAGGTCGCGTATTTTGCCATCCACACGCACCTTCAGATAGCCCTGCTTGCGTATTTGTTCAAACAGCTCGCGGTAATGGCCTTTTCGCGCTTTCACCACCGGTGCCAGAATGTTGATGGCTTTGCCGGCGTAGTTTTCGCTAATCAAAGCGATAATTTGTGCCTCGGTATAACGCACCATTTTCTCGCCTGTCTTCCAGGAGTAGGCCTCGCCAATACGGGCAAAGAGCAGACGCATGAAGTCGTAAACTTCGGTGATGGTGCCCACGGTTGAGCGCGGGTTTTTGTTAACGGTTTTCTGCTCGATCGCGATCACAGGACTCAGTCCATCGATTTTGTCCACATCGGGGCGTTCCATATTTCCCAAGAACTGCCGCGAATAGGCCGAGAAAGTCTCCATGTAGCGGCGTTGCCCCTCGGCATAAATGGTATCGAAGGCCAGCGATGACTTGCCGCTGCCGCTCAGGCCGGTAATTACCACCAGCTTGTTGCGCGGAATCGACACATCGATATTTTGCAGGTTATGCACCCGCGCCCCGTAAACATTGAGCGTTTCTTCGGCTACTTCCTCCTGCGTGGAAACTTGCATTACTTCACCATCCTTCATTCCTGTTTCTTCCTGATTCATCAACTTTGATTAAAAATATGCCTGATTTCCTGCTTACGAAAATCAATTTCATTAACAAATGAAATGTAAAAATTATTGCAATAATAGGGAATAATTTGGGTTTTGGGCGTGTATTGAGTAAGCCCGTGAATGCTTCCGGCATTTGGCACTACATTTTGGAGGTAGAGCTTTGCCCAAAAGCGAATTCGCGGGGGGATCTGCAAGTTAGTTTTTTTTGATGTTAGATTTCAGATTTCAGATGTCCGATGTCCGATGTGGGTGAAAACGAGGACATAGAAACGTTACAATCTGTGAGATTTTCCTATTCAATGTTTTGAAGGATATTTTACTACTTTTGCCGCATTGCTGGTGTCCGCAGGATTTTGGGTATAAAAGTCTGAAATCGAAGGATTAAAAGGGAATGTCGTGCAAATCGGCAACAGTTCCCGCTGCTGTAAGCTCCAATGCTTTTCAACACCGATGCCACTTTTCGCACTTGCGCGGATGGGAAGGCCTTGAAAAGGGGAGTGAGTCAGAAAACCTGCCCGCATGAAAATTTATGACGCGGCCTGCGGTGAACAGGATGCAGATCATGCCATGCACGATCCTGCCATTATCCCAACCCACTTCATGCTGCATAAGTTAAACTTCAAAAATTTATCTTTATGCTAGGTGCAGATTTTACTAAACCGTTTGTTTCCCTTACGGGAAAGGCATTACGCCATTTAGAGGAACATGAACCACTGGTGAAAAGACCCCGGCAATTCACTGGGAGAGCCAAGCACTTTTTTGTTTTGATTCTGATGCTTGGCATGGGGCTTTCGTCCGTGCTGGCGCAAAGCAGCTACCTGCAGGCTTTTGGTGATTTTAAGGCCAACGACATCCCCGGGAGCAACAATTTTTCCACCTTCGACATTCACGGCGATTTTCTTTATGCCGGAACGGCTAACGCGATTCTTTGCTTCGACCTGGAATCAGGGGAGGAAATCGAAAGCTATCCCATGCCGACAGGATACACGGCCTTTGGCAGCTTTATCACGGTGTCGCCGGATGGATCCTCGTTTTACGCAGGATATACTACCACCAACAATTTGGACGACCGCATCTATCGTATCGATACCGAAACGGGTGAATGGACGCTGCTTGCTCATTTTACAGCCAACTTTGATCTGGAGTTTCTGGGCGATAATTTCCTTGTCTCTGGACTTAACAGCAACAACTGGGGCGATCCCAACGGCATTTTTCTGCTCGACATCAGCGGCAACGACAATCACCGCAAAATAATCGAAACCGGAGGTAATCCTGCTGGTATTACCATGACTAGTGCTGGCAGCCTGATTTATGGCACTTCATTTTTTGGTGAGCCTAATGCCTTGTATCGTTGGAATACGACCGATATTCAGGAAGTAATCAGCAATCCTGATGCTGAAGCACTAATTATTACTGATGCCGAAAAACTTTCGGATTTGCCCGCCGGAAGCTACGATTGCACCTGCGATGCGGAAGATCAGGTGGTGTTTACCTTTAACGATTTTGCCTCAGTTAAGATAGTGGCCGTTTGGAACGGCACGGCCGGCGATGGTTATAATCTGGATACCATCGCAATGGCCACCGATGCCTCCGTTTGGCTCCTGATGGTGAAGACCCGTGGGAGTATCAATGCTAACGAAGTAGGAAATCAGGTTTTTACCCTTTCTTATGGCAGCCCGCTGGCCGAAATACATGCCGATTACAAGCCCGTCCTGATTGCGGATATCCCCAATTTTCAAGGTTTTCTCTCTGACCCCAATCTCATTTACGATTTGTCTCCGCATTTTGACGATCCCGATGATCCTAACAATTTTAGTTTTGAGATCATTGGTAATTCTTCGCCGGATGTGGCACAGGTTTCTATTGACGGAAGTTTGCTTGTTATCGATTTTGTAGATGCCGGGCAAAGCAATATTATTTTAAAGGTAATTTCGGCGGAACAATCAGTGAATACTAAATTTGTGGTAGGAGTCTATCCCCAAATTGAAGGGGATTTTGAAGTTTCGGATTTTGAGGATTTGAATTTAGCTGCTAATAGTTTTTGGAATGGTTCGGATTTGGGCGGTGGGTTTTCCAGTGGGCTTGCTTCTTTCCCGAATAATTACAATCCCGACTGGGCTTCTTGGAGTGGCTGGGCTTATTCTAATATGGCCAACGACACTACGCCTGGTTTTTTAAATCAATACAGTGCGATTACTGCGACAGGCTTCGAGCCTGATATTTCGCAGGGTTCAACTTACGGTGTGGCTTTTGTCCCTTCTGATTTTGCAAGTGGCGAAAACATTCCCATCTCTCTTTATTTTACCGATAATCAGGCACACTCGGTGGAGGGGTTCTATGTTACCAATAGTACTTATGCCGCCCTAAGTATGGAATATGGCGATGATTTTACTGATGCCTTTGGTGGCGAAAGCGGCGATGAGCCTGATTTTTTTAAGCTCTCGGTTTTTGCTTATCACAATGGAAACCCTACCGATACCCTCGATTTTTATTTGGCCGATTATCGCTTTGCCGACAACAGCAAGGATTATATTATTAAAACATGGCAATGGATCGAGCTGAGTTCGCTGGGCTTGGTGGATAGCCTGAAGTTTGATCTAAGTTCCTCGGATGTGGGGATCTTTGGAATGAATACCCCGGCCTATTTTTGTATGGATCAGATGTATGTTTCTCCCGATGGCGTTGCGGTGGATGAGATAATTCCGGATGATTTTACTTTCCAAATATTTCCAAATCCAACTTCAAATCATATCCAAATTAATACAAATACAGGTTTGCAAAGTACAATTTCGATTTTTAATTTTGCAGGGCAAAAGATTTTGGAAAAAGCAAATTACCGTTCTGGTGAGATCATTCCGCTTGCGCAGATAAAGCGCGGAGTTTATCTTATCCAAATCCAAAATAAAAACTTCACCCGATCCCAAACGCTAATCAAACAATGATGAAAAAAAATATCAGATTGGTTTTATTATTTCTGCTTGCCAGCTTGCAGGCCGGAGCGCAATATATCTCGGAGGTGATCGAATATACGCCTGCTCCGGGGCAATTGATCAATGCTGTTCCTTTTGGGAATCCTTCATCTGCTCAATCTTTGGTTGGCGGCATAAGTGGAGCACTAAGTCTGGGATCCTTTGGCGGGTACGTGGTTTTTCGTTTTGATAATCCCGTGGAAAACAATCCGGGAAATCCCTTTGGCATCGACTTCACTATTTTTGGCAATGCTTATCCGGGCTGGGCTGAACCGGGCGTGGTTTGGGTGATGAAGGATGAAAACGCCAACGGCCAGCCCGATGATGTTTGGCTGGAGCTTGCCGGCAGCGATTATTGGTTTTCGTCAACTGTAAAAAATTACGCCCTTACATACACCAATCCCGGCGATAGCCTGGCTGCCGATGTGCCATGGACGGACAATCAGGGGCAGTCGGGTTTTGTTTATGCCAATGCTGTGCATTCGCAAAGCTATTACCCATTGCACGATTCTTTTCCGCAAATTCATCCTGAGCATTATATCCTTTTGGGGACTTTGATAAAACAAGAAACGGATACTTCTAATCCGGGCTTTGTGCTTTCTAAACGGCGGGCTTTTGGTTATGCCGACAATACGCTGCGAGGTGCGGCACCTTACACTCTGCCCGATAATCCCTACACCCTTGAAAGAGAAAATGCGGGTGGCGATGCCTTCGATATTTCGTGGGCGGTGGACGACCAGGGGAATTATGTGGACTTGGATGCAATCGATTTTGTGAAAGTGCAAAATGCCGTGCAGGCCAATGCCGGATGGCTGGGCGAAATCTCACCGGAAATAACGGGCGCGGTGGACGTGGAGCCGGATAATGCGATTAGTGGAAATTTGTATGTCATCGTTATCAAAGATCTGCCAGCGGTGATTTCCAGTGAAAGGTTTCAAGTGGAGGTTTTTGCTTTTTATAAGGGAAGGCCGGTGGCTGATGAAGTAATTCTGTGGGAGCTGAGCCGACCGGGTGCTGAGATTGATCAAAATAATCAGCTCACCCTCACTACTTCCGGCTCGCTCGAAATTACGGCCACGCTTCAAAGCAAGCCTGAAATTAAAGCTGCGGCTTCCACGATGGTCGATTTGTCGTCAGCTTCCACTTTTGATTTTAATACCAAAAATCAAATTACCGTGTATCCCAATCCTGCCAAAAATTTTATTAAAATATCAAATACAAAAAAAGCAAATTTGAAAATTTTGGATTTGGATGGAAAAGTGGTTTTGAGTTTAGATAAGCTGGATGATGAAAACCGGATTGATATTTCCAATCTCCGTCCGGGCATTTATTTAGTTCGGATTTTTAATGATGAGATTTTCAGCACATTAAAATTAATAAAAGAATAAAATGGTGCGACTTACGGGCATACTACTGTTTTTGTTTTTGGGTATTCAGATTTCCGCCCAGGACATCAGCGACAGCATATTTACGCTCAGGCCTGTGGAGGTTTCGTCGGATCGGATTTTTGAAAAAGAAAGTGCCGGGATGAAGGAAAGCTCGGTGGATACGCTCATTTTGTTGCAAAAAATTAATCTTTCGATTTCGGATGTGCTGGCCGAAAATACGCCCGTTTTTATCAAGAGTTATGGCCGGGGAGCCTTGGCCACCGCTTCGTTTCGCGGCACCGCCGAATCGCACACCCAGGTCAACTGGAACGGCATCAGCATTAACACGCCCATGGCCGGCATGGTGGACTTTTCGCTGATTCCGGTTTACATCATCGACGATCTAAGCTTGAAATACGGAAGTGCGTCCATCGCCGACAAGAGCGGCGGGCTGGGCGGTTCGATCAATATTAATAATACCGTGGATTGGAACCAAAGGGTAGGAGTGAAGCTGATGCAGGGCATTGGCAGCTATGGTACTTACGATGAGTTTTTGCAGCTCAATTTGGGTGGATCAACATTTCAATCAAAAACCCGGGCTTACTACAACACTTCCCAAAATGATTACACTTTTGTAAATAAGGGCATTGCCGAAATCAATCCGGAAACCGGAAACATCAGCCACCCTTTGGATACCAATAACAATGCGGCTTATTCGCGCCATGGCTTTTTGCAGGAATTCTATTACAAGCCGAATAATAAAAATAGCCTTGCTGCTCGCTGGTGGTATCAGATGGCCGACCGCAGCATTCCGCAGGCTACCAGCTACGAAGGCGCTGGCCAGTCCGGAATTAATAATCAAAAAGACGAAGACCACAAAATTGCTATCGACTGGAGGCATTACGGCGAGGGCTATCGCTTGCTTTTGCGTTCGGGCTATTCGGGCAAAGAGATGGATTATGCGTTTCGCAATTATGTACCCGGCGTGGGCACGATTCCGGCCATTTATTCGCAGAGCAGCCAGCAAAGTTTCTTAAACACCGCCTCGCTATCTCTCGATCTTAGCAAAAGTTTTTCGCTGGAAACGGCGGTGGATTATAATTTTCACAAAGTCTCATCGCACGACACGGTGGCAAAAACCGGCTATGAAAAAAATCGGAATGCACTTTCTGCCTTTTTTGCTTTGCGCAAAAGCTTTGCTGACCGGCTTAACCTAACCTTAATGCTGCGCCAGGAATGGATCGACAAGGCAAGCAAAGCTCTGATCCCCTATTTTGGATTTGATTTTAAATTGCTGGATGCGATGGATTTGTTCATCAAGGGAAACCTTGCCAGAAATTATCATCTGCCCTCACTTAATGATCTTTTTTGGCAACCCGGTGGCAATCCTGAGCTGAAGCCCGAAGATGGCATGAGCTATGAGCTGGGATTGGGTTATCATTTTAAAATTCAAAACTTAAAACTTCAAACCGAACTAACGGCATTTTATTCCGACATTAACAACTGGATACTATGGACACCAGGTTTTAAAGGCTATTGGCAGCCGCAAAATGTAAAAAATGTGGTGGCTAAGGGTTTGGAGATAAATCTAAATCTGAAAGGCCGGAGCGGAAAAGTAAGCTATGTGGTGGCCGGAAATTATGCCTATACCAAATCTATAAACTATGGCGACCCGCAGGTATGGGGCGATGCATCTTATGGCAAGCAATTGGTTTTTGTGCCTGTGCATTCGGGAAACATCATGCTAAGCCTGGCCTGGAAAAAGTTTCATGCCTCGTGGCAGCATAATTCCTACAGCGAGCGTTTTACTACCACCACCAACGATGTGAGCAGCCGCAACCGTTTTTATCCTTATTTTATGAACGATTTTATCGTAGGCAAGGAATTTCAGATGGGTAAGATAGGCCTTTCGGCGGAGTTTAAAATTTACAATATCTTCGATGAAAGCTATCGTTCGGTGCTGAGGCGGCCTATGCCAGGGCGAAATTTTCTTTTTACAATTATGTTTAATTATTAAATGATTTTGAAAACTCGCAGCATCATAGCATTATTTTTTAGCCTTCTTGCATTTTCATCGTGCATGAAGGATGATGAAGTCTGGAATGTGGATGACAGACCCTCAGGCCAGGGTGCTGCAGGTGTTTTCGTTGTTAACGAAGGCAATTATATGTACCAAAATACCTCGCTCTCGTATTTCAATTTGGAAAGCTGTGCCATTGAAAATGATATTTTTTATAAGGCCAATGGTCTTGGGCTGGGTGATGTGGCCTTTTCGATGACGGTGCGCGACAGCCTGGCTTACATCGTGGTAAACAACAGCGGGAAAATTTATATTATCAATACCCAAACATTTAAATTGCTTGGGAAGATTAGCGGGTTTACCTCGCCACGACATATTCATTTTATTAATGATAACAAGGCCTACGTTAGCGATTTGTACGCCAAATCCATAAGTATTATCAATCCCAAAACAAATACAATAAGCGGAAATATTGATGTCAACAATCACGCATCGCAATTTTATCAGCATCCTACCGGGCAATTTATCCAATACCAAAATTTTGTTTTTACTAACTGTTGGAGTTACGATAATAAAGTTTTAGTTATCGATAGCCAAACCGACCGGTTGGTAGATTCGATCGAGGTAATCAGGCAGCCCAATTCGATGGTGATGGATAAAACCAACAAATTGTGGGTGCTTTGCGATGGCGGCATGGAAGGTAATCCTTATGGACACGAGCTTCCTGGCCTGGTAAAAATTGATGCTGCCACGCGCCTGGTGGAGTCTGTTTTTAGTTTTGATTTGTACGACGATCCCCGGGAGCTTGCCATCAACGGTATCGGCGATACCTTGTATTTCATCAACAGGCATGTTTATCGCTTTGTGCCGGGTTTCGATCTCGCTCCCGAAATATTTATCGAAAGCCCATACACCGGAAGCACAGGTGGTTTTTATGGCCTGGGTGTCGATCCTGCGAGTGGCGAAGTTTATGTGGCCGATGCCATCGACCATCAGCAGCGGGGATTGGTGTATCGGTTTTCGGCCAGCGGTACTGCCATCGATACCGTGCGTGCAGGCATTAGCCCGGGAGCTTTCTGTTTTGACCGATAAAAAAAAAGCCACCCCAGAGCGGGATGGCCTTATCGTTATGATCTCGAAAAAATTTAATTCTGCTTTTTATACAAGCCCTTGATTGAGCATTGCATCGGCAACTTTAACAAAACCGCCAATGTTGGCACCGCTAACGTAATCAACCGTACCATCCTCGCGCTTACCGTATTTAACGCAGTTGGCGTGGATGTCTTTCATAATCTGGAGCAGACGAGCGTCAACCTCTTCGCGGGTCCATGAGAGGCGCAGTGAGTTTTGCGACATTTCCAGTCCCGAAACAGCTACACCACCGGCGTTGGCTGCTTTGCCGGGGCCATAAAGGATTTTAGCTTCCTGATATACAGCGATAGCTTCGGGTGTGGAAGGCATATTGGCACCTTCTGAAACCACATAGCATCCGTTGCCTATCAGTGCTTTGGCTTCGTCTTCGTTAACTTCGTTTTGGGTAGCGTTAGGCATGGCCACATCGCATTTGATACCCCATGGGCGCATACCTTCGTGGTATTCGCAATCGAATTTTTCGGCATATTCTTTAATACGGCCACGCTTCACATTTTTCAGCCACATGATGTAGGCTAATTTTTCGGCATCGATACCTTTGGGATCATGAATAAAGCCGCTCGAATCGGAGAGAGTTAATACTTTTCCACCGAGGTCGGTAACCTTTTGGCAGGCGTATTGGGCTACGTTGCCCGAGCCGGAGATAAGTACTCTTTTGCCTTCGAGGCTTTCGCCACGGGTTTTCAGCATTTCCTGTGCAAAGTAGGTAGCACCATAGCCGGTAGCCTCGGGGCGAATAAGCGAGCCACCCCAGCCTAAGCCCTTGCCTGTAAGCACGCCGGTAAACTCGTTGCGCAGACGCTTGTACTGGCCAAAAAGGAAGCCAATTTCGCGGCCACCTACGCCGATATCGCCGGCGGGTACGTCAGTATTCGGGCCAATGTGCCTCGAGAGTTCCGACATAAAGCTTTGGCAGAATTTCATTACTTCGTTGTCCGACTTGCCTTTGGGGTCGAAATCAGAACCACCCTTACCGCCGCCCATAGGCAGTGTGGTAAGCGAGTTTTTCAGCACCTGCTCGAAGGCCAGGAATTTGAGGATACCAAGGTTTACGGTCGGGTGAAAGCGCAGGCCACCTTTGTAAGGGCCAATAGCACTGTTCATCTCGATACGGAAACCCTTGTTGATTTGTACTTCACCCTTATCATCGAGCCACGGAATGCGGAAAAGAATTACTCTTTCAGGTTCTACCAGCCGCTCCAGAATTTTCGCATCCTTGTACTGCGGGTTTTCTTCGATGTAGGGAATCAGCGTTTCAACTACCTCATGCACCGCCTGATGAAATTCGACTTCGCTCGGGTTTTTGGCAATCACCTTTGCCATAAAGTCATTCACTTGTTGATCAAATACATTTGCCATAATCTTTTGTTTTTTATTATTATTAAATAAATTATTAATTCGTGGGTCAATGATAGGGCATTTCTGTTAATCGGATAACAAAAGGCCAAAAAAAGTGAGGCCGGATATGCAAATTTCCGTAAATCACGCAAAAAGAATGTGGGAATTTCGCAGGGGAAACGGTGAGGGATTATTGTTTTTTGGATTTGATTCACCTTACTGTTTTAATAAAAATTAACAAAATTCGTCAGGTGCTTAAAAATGCAGCACTCTGGTAAATTAGATTTTTTGATGTTCGACTATTCTGAGCAGTTTAGTAAATTGATCCTTTCTTTCCTTATGTTTTTAATCTTGCTACATTAAAAATATTTTCCATTCCCCTTGCTGTTTTTTCATTAGTAAAATTCCTAAAAATTTCCTTTATTTATTTGGTATTCTCAAAGTGTTGAGTACTTTTGCTACTCATTTAAAACGCACATGATCGACGCATTAATTACTTCTAAAACCCGTATTAAATTACTAACCAGACTTTTCCTTAACTCGAGCTGCAGTGCTTACCTGCGCGGACTGGAAACTGAGTTTGGCGAGTCGAGCAATGCCATCCGTTTGGAGCTGAACCGCTTCGAGCAAGCCGGCCTGCTTACTTCGGATAAGGAAGGAATGAAAAAAGTTTTTCGTGCCAATACTAAACACCCACTCTACAACGACATCCACAACATCATGCTCAAGCACCTGGGCCTCGACCATATCATCAGGAAAGTAATCGATGGACTTGGCGATATTCGCAGGATTTATCTTACCGGCGATTATGCCAATGGTATCGAAAATGGCGATATCGAGCTGCTTTTTACTGGCAATAAGGTGGATGCTAACTACTTGACGCAACTCGTCAGCAAGGCCGAGAAACTTATCGGCAGAAAGATAAACTACCGCACCAGTTCACACGAAGAAGCCGAAGCCTATCTTAAAGATAAGGCTGATATTGAATACCTGCTTCTGTGGCAAAGCGAATAGCGAATCGGGCATTTGTTTTTTGAATTTTTTTGTGCTATTAAATTATATAATAATCAGTAGGTTACGTAATTTTGGATGTAACTGACCGGGCGAAGCTGTGGGGAGAGGGGGAAGGTGTTAATCGTCCCGAAAAATAAAAAATCTTTGATTTTTATAATTTTTCGAGGATGCTCGAGCGAAGCTCGGCACTAAACGTTATTTGTTAATTGTTGATCGGAAACCAAATCTAATTAATTTATTAAATTAAGTCAATATGGAAACAACAATAACAATAAATACAGATTTAATAACAAGCGACTTTATTGAAGGAATAAAGAAATTGTTTCCACACAAAACAATCGAAATTAACATTCAGTGTGCTGATGCCACCGATCATATTTTGAGCAACCCTAAATATGCAAGTGTTTTACAGGAAAGGATTGAAGAATATGAAACCAAAAAAAAGGTCATTTTAATAAAAGAAGATGACCTTGTATGAAAAACATTGAATTCGTTCCTGGAGTCTTTTCTGAATATCAAAAATATATTGAAACAGATCGCCGCATTTCCCTTCGCATTGGAGATTTGATTCGCGATATTTTACGTAATCCATTTAGCGGATTAGGAAAACCGGAAGCTTTAAAGTATCAGTTTAAGGGTTATTGGAGCATGAGGATAAACCAGGAACACCGACTAATTTATAAAATGACACAAAATTCTGTCGTAATCATTTCGTGCTTTTTTCATTACGCATAATAAAACTTTAATGAACCCCTTCCACTACGGTAATATCGTTTCGGGCGAGTACTTCTACAACAGGGAACAGGAACTGCAACGTATCGTGCAAACCCTGAAGAGTGGTAATAATCTGATGCTTTATGCACCACGGCGTTATGGTAAATCATCGTTGGTAGCCAAAGCATTGAAGGAACTTGAAAGGGAGGGATTTACGTGCATTTATATCGATTTTATGAGCGTTTATTCCAGGGAGACCTTCATAAAAAATTACACTACTGCTATTGCCGAACAGCAGAATAGCTCGTTCGAGAAACTTGTAAAAAAAATGGCTGGCTTCATCAAGGGAATTGTACCTGCCATGAGCTTCGATCAATCTGGAAATCCCTCATTTTCGTTCTCATGGGTTGAAGGCCATGATGCCGAGCAAACATTAAAAGAAACAATTGACTTTCCTGAAAAAGTGAGTTCAGGCAAACAGAAATGGATCATTGCCTTTGATGAATTTCAGGAAATAACAAAACTCAATGGCGAGGCTTTTGAGAAGTTATTGCGAAGTTGTATTCAGCATCATAAAAATGTATCCTATCTTTTTTTGGGAAGTCGCACGCATTTGCTCAAAGATATGTTCAACAACAAAAACAGAGCTTTTTATAATGCAGCTTTAACTATGAATATTGATACGATAAATGTAGATGAATCGATAAATTATCTTATCCAACGTTTTTCGAAATTTAATATGGTGATGGGTGAATCCACGGCTACCTATTTGATAGAAAAAGTAGCTTCAATACCTTATTACATTCAATTTGTGGCCGCAGAAATTTGGCAGCAACTTGTGGCTGTGGAAGGGCAAAAAACCATCACTATCCTGCAAGTTGACAAAGCCATTGATAGCATCCTGAATATTAAATCAGATTATTATTGGGAACTAATCCATAAGCAAACCAACTATCGTAAGAAAGTTTTGTATGCGTTGAGTAATGCTGTGGATGAGGTTTTCTCGAAAGATACCTCACAAAAATACCGCCTCGGGGCGGCCTCCACTACACAAAAGGCACTCGACACATTTGTTGAAGATGGCCTGGTAGAACGGATATATAATAAATATCATTTTTCTGATCCTATTTTCAAACTTTTTTTGCAGCGAAATCTTTAATTACGCCTGCAGGCGTAACACCTCGAGGCGTAATGGAATTGTTGGGAGAAGTTAAAACAGATGTTTCGTTCGTTTGGTTCATGTTGACGGCCTGTTCAGGGGTACTTGACAACACAGTAATTTGATAAGCTGGTGAATGGAAGCAACCGTAAAGAAGGGAGTTTTCAAGAGCTTATACTGAACTTTTTTAAAGAATTCTTCAAACGTCATGCACACCGGGATATTTAGCCTACAACAATTAAGATAACACGCCGATATGGTTACAATTAATTTCAATATCTTTAATGAAAACCTTTTGATATGAAGACTATCAAATACATCGTGTATCGTGAAGATGAATATTTTGTTTCGCAAAGCCTGAATGTAGAGGTGTCGAGTTTTGGCAGCACTATCGATGAAGCTACCCAAAACCTTAAGGAGGCACTCGATCTTTATTTTGAGGATGACCCTGAAAAAACAAATTATCATCATATCCATGAAACACTTCTGGGGGAACTATATATTAACGCCTGATGACCAAACTCCCATCATCTGATAAAGTGATTTCAGTATTAGTGCAGAATGGATTTCATTTTAAGAGTCAGAAAGGAAGTCATAAAAAATATACTGATGGTGCTCATACTGTAATTGTTCCTGCACCACGAAAAGAAATACCGCTTGGAACTGTAAAATCGATCAGTAAACAATCAGGGATTAGTTATGATGAGTTTATCAATTTATGATTAAAAATTATTATGACCAAAAATAATACACTTCTTATTACCGGTGGTACCGGCTCCTTTGGCAATGCTGTACTCCGCAGGTTTCTGGATTCTGACTTTTTTAAGGAAATACGCATCTTGTCGCGCGATGAAAAGAAGCAGGACGATATGCGCCAGTTTTACAAAAGCGATAAGATAAAATACTACATCGGCGATACCCGCGATAAGCGATCCGTTGATACTGCCATGCGGGGCGTTGATTTTGTGTTTCAGGCCGCCGCGCTGAAACAGGTGCCCTCGTGCGAGTTTTTCCCGATGGAGGCGGTACGCACCAATGTGATGGGTGCCGAAAATGTGCTCGACAGTGCCATCCAAAACCAGGTTAAAAATGTGGTAGTTTTAAGTACCGACAAAGCTGTTTATCCCATCAATGCGATGGGCATGAGCAAGGCACTCAGCGAAAAACTGATGGTGTCGAAAAGCCGCAGCCTGAATGGCTCGGGAACTGTTTTTGCGGGCACGCGCTATGGCAACGTGATGGCTTCCAGAGGTTCGGTAATTCCCTTGTTTGTCGATCAGATCAAGGCTGGCAAAGACCTCACCCTTACTGATCCGGGAATGACCCGTTTTATGATGACGCTTACCGGAGCCGTAGAATTGGTTTTGTTTGCCTTCAATAATGCCCAGAACGGCGATATGTTTGTCCAGAAAGCGCCCGCCGCTACTGTGGAAGTTTTGGCATTAGCTCTCAAAGAGCTTTACAATGCCAGCAATGCTATCAACGTTATCGGAACGCGTCATGGTGAGAAGTTGTTCGAGACCCTGGTAAACCGCGAAGAAATGGCCAAGGCTGTGGATATGGACAATTATTATCGCATTCCTGCCGACAACCGCGATTTGAACTACGGAAAGTATTTTACTCAGGGTGAGGCTAAAGTTTCAGCAGTCGAGGATTATACCTCGCACAATACCGAGCGGCTGGATGTGGAAGGAATGAAGAAGCTATTGCTTGAGCTTCCGCTGATTCGCAAAGACATCCTGAACGAAGACATCACGCACATTTACGAACCTTAATGGGTAGAACGCGGATGCTTCGACATAGCTCAGCACTGGAGACACGGATCAAACGGATAATCACTGATAAAGAGGCTTTAGTGAAAAGTATTCTCAAAAAAGTGAAGAACAGAAAGCGGATGACGCAGATTAAACGGATAATCACAGATTAAATCCGTTCTAATCAGTCAAATCCGTACTTGCCCCGTTTTTTTCGGGGTCATTCGTGTTCCATGACATTCCATTAGCATGATAATTAAAGGAAATCACCATACCGACAATCGGGGTACTGTTCGATTTGTTAACGAATTTAACTTTGAAGGAATAAAGCGGTTTTATACCATTACTCATCCAGATATCGAAACCATTCGCGCCTGGCAAGGACATCAAAAAGAGACCAAGTATTTTTATGTTACCAAAGGTAGTTTCCTGATTAACTGGATTAAAATAGATAATTGGGAGAAACCCTCTCAAAATCTTAAAATAAACAAGCAGATTTTATTAGACCAGCAAAGCGAAATTCTGATTGTAGAAGCCGGGCACGCCAATGGTTTCAAAGCTATGGAACCTGATTCAACAATGATAGTTTTTTCGGATATGAGGTTGGAAGATTCTAAAGATGATGATTTCCGTTTCCCCACTGATTATTGGGAATTTAAAAATTAGAAAAGACACAAAAAGCAAAAAGAGTTAAACACAGGTTTAGGCTGTGAAACAGATTTTATAATGATTAAAGTAGGAATCACCGGTCAGGCCGGATTCGTTGGCACACATCTTTTTAATACGCTCGGACTTTCTCCCGAAACCTTCGGGCTCATCCCTTTTGAAGATGAATATTTCCAACATGAAAGCAAACTAAAAGATTTCGTTCAATCCTGCGATGCCATCGTTCATCTCGCCGCCATGAATCGGCATAACGATCCACAGGTGATTTACGAAACGAACATTGGCTTGGTAAATCAAGTTATCGCTGCTTGTGAAGCTACCAAGTCAACTCCTCATATTTTATTTTCGTCCTCAACACAGGAAGATCGCGACAACCTTTACGGAAAATCAAAAAAAGAAGGGCGAAAATTATTTGAGCTATGGGCTGATAAAAACAAGGCTCAGTTTACGGGATTTGTAATCCCCAATGTTTTTGGGCCTTTCGGGAATCCCTACTATAATTCAGTGGTGGCTACATTTTGCCATCAGCTTACCCATAATGAAACTCCAAAAATTGATGTTGATGGCGAAATAAAACTAATCTATGTTTCGGAGCTGGTGGCAGAAATTATTACTCACATTAAAGCCATGAGCAAGGAACAGAATGGGCTGGCCCGCATCGATAATGTCCCGATTGAGAATACATCAGAAATCAAAGTATCAGCAATGCTTGCCAAGCTCACAAAATATAAAGAAGACTATTTCACGAAAGGAATGATTCCAAATTTGGAAACTCCCTTTGACCGAAATCTTTGGAATACTTTTCTATGCTACATCGATCATAAATCATTCTTCCCCTTCCATCTAAAACTAAATACTGATAATCGTGGCAGCTTTGTGGAAACCGTAAAATTGAACAGCGGCGGTCAGGTTTCATTTTCAACTACCGTTCCCGGGATTACCCGTGGCAATCATTTTCATACCCGCAAGGCTGAGCGTTTTGCTGTGATTAAGGGAAAGGCAAGAATAGAGTTGAGAAGAATCGGGACAGATGAGGTTTTAGCTTTTGATTTGGATGGAGATAAGCCATCGTTTGTGGATATGCCCATCTGGTACACACACAATATTACAAACATAGGCAACGAAGAGCTCTACACCATTTTCTGGATCAACGAGCATTATAATCATGAAGATGGGGATACTTACTTTGAAGAAGTGTAATGAGTAATCTGTATTAGTGTACACCAAATGCATTGAAGATAAATTACAGCCGATAAAGCAAAACTATGTCAGAAATAGTAAAGTTTGAAAACATCGAATCCAAAATCATCATTATCCGAGATCAAAAGGTAATGATAGACAAGGATGTAGCTGTTGTTTATGGGCTTGAAACCAAGAGGATCAACGAAGCTGTAAAAAATAACCCTGAACGGTTTCCCGATGGGTATGTTATTGAATTAACTGAAAATGAAACAAATAGACTGGTCGAAAATTTCGACCGGTTCAATGCCATTAAACATTCTGCTGTTCACCCTAAAGCTTTTACGGAAAAAGGATTGTATATGTTAGCAACAATCTTAAAAAGTACGTATGCAATTCAAACCACTATTGCTATAATTGAAACCTTTACAAAAGTACGGGAACTCACTAACACAATAAAAGAGTTATCGGATACACCTGAAGAAGAGCGGAAAAATAAATTAATGGGACGTAGCGGAGAAATTATGGCTGATATTTTGGGTGATGACCTGCAAACTACTGACACCGAAACTACTTTCGAAATCAATTTTGCAGTAATGAAGTTTAAACATACCATTAAGCGTAAGTAGGGTTGAAATAGCTAAGCAAAAAGGAAAAAGAGCCAAGAGAAAAGTGATGAAAACAGAGACTTTAAAATATGAGGGAAAATGATTTACTGGACAGAACCTTTAACTTTGGTGTTCGTTGTCTAAAGATTTTGAGAACTTTTCCTAATTCGTCTGAATATTCGATAATTAAATACCAATTGGGCAAATCTTCAACCTCAATTGGTGCGAATTATGAAGAAGCCCAAGCTGGTTCTTCAAAGGCCGACTTCAAAAACAAAGTAAGGATTTCACTAAAAGAAGCCCGTGAATCCAACTACTGGCTAAGGATTTTAAAGGCTCTGGATGAAAATCCAAATGAGGAATTAAATTTCTTGGAAAATGAAAGCAAAGAACTAAAAAATATTTTAGCAAGTATTATCAAAAAGTTAAATCAATGAATAGTTAAGTCAAAAGCACTGTATAACTTGACGTTTTTGCCTCTTTTAACTTCAAGAAAAAAAATAACATATAACAATACAAGAAAAAATTTAGATTGGCCGCACTTGGTTCTTCTTACTTTTGCCTTGGCTCTTTTAACTTTTGCCTTGGTTCTTCTTACTTTTGCCTTGGCTCTTTTAACTTTTGCCTTGGTTCTTCTTACTTTTGCCTTGGCTCTTTTAACTTTTGCCTTGGCTCTTTTAACTTTTGCCTTGGTTCTTCTTACTTTTGCCTTGGCTCTTTTAACTTTTGCCTTGACTCTTCAAACAAATGAAAAAACTAAAAGTCCTCACCGTAGTCGGCACACGCCCCGAAATCATTCGCCTTTCGCAGGTGATATTGAAATTAGACAGCTCGGATGCCATCGAACATATCCTTGTGCATACGGGTCAAAACTACGACTACGAATTGAACGAGGTCTTTTTCGAGGATTTGGGGCTACGCAAGCCGGATTACTTTTTGAATGCCGCCGGAGGTAATGCAACAACGACAGCGGGAAAAATTTTAATAAATATCGATCCGGTTTTAGAATCTGTCAAGCCAGATGCATTTATGGTTCTTGGCGATACCAACTCATGCCTTTGTGCCATTGCAGCAAAAAAACGCCATATCCCAATTTTCCACATGGAAGCCGGAAACCGTTGTTTCGACCAGCGCGTACCCGAGGAAACAAACCGGAAGATTGTAGATCATATCTCGGATATGAACATGACCTATTCAGATATTGCACGCGAATATTTGTTGCGCGAAGGATTGCCCGCCGATCGCATTATCAAAACCGGCAGCCCTATGTTTGAGGTTTTAAATGCTTACATGGAAAAAATTGATGCTTCGGATGTACTGCAACGCCTGAAGGTGGAGAAAGAAAAATACTTTGTCGTTTCGGCACATCGTGAAGAAAACATTAATTCGGCTAACTTCGAAAAGCTGGTTGAAGTATTAAATACTGTGGCTGAAAAGTTTGGGCTTCCCATTATTGTTTCAACGCACCCGCGAACCCGCAATATGATTAAGGAAAAGGGTGTAAGCTTCAATCCTTTGATTCAATTGATGAAACCCTTGGGCTTTCACGATTACAATCATTTGCAAAAAAATGCATTTGCTGTATTGTCCGACTCAGGTACCATTAGCGAAGAATCCTCGATCATGAACTTCCGTGCCTTAAATATCCGCGAAGCTCACGAGCGTCCCGAAGCCATGGAAGAAGCATCGGTGATGATGGTAGGGTTGAATCCCGAGAGAATACTTCAGGGGCTGGTGCAGTTGCAATATCAACATACAGGACTTAACTCTCAACATATCAAGTTTTCAACTTTTCAACCCTCAACCCTCTCAACTTTTCAAGTACTTGAAAGAAACTTTCGTCCGGTGGCCGATTACTCTATGCCCAATGTTTCAGATAAAGTCGTAAGAATCATTTTGAGTTACACCGATTACATTCAACGGGTGGTGTGGAGTGAAGGATAGAAAGCAGGTTAGAACACTTGAGACTGCTTCGCTTTGCTCGCAGTAATCCAGCTCCCGATAGGAAGTGCTAATATTACTTCACCCTCAGCGCATGTTTCTGCGAGGCACGCAGTGCCGCGGCAGACTGCTCCAAGCTAACACCAACTCTCTTTCGTAGCCACGCCCAGAAAAGAAAAAAGCAAATTAACAGGAACTTGGATACGCGAGCGTGAGACTGCTTCGCTTCGCTCGCAGTAGGCCAGGTTCCATAGGAAATACTTGAATTACTGTCGTCCCCACAGCGCAAATCTCTACGAGGCACGTAGTGCCGTGGAAGACAGCTTCCAAACTAACACACATTCTCATTAACGAAAGGCTTGGCTCTATCCAGCGAATGGTTTGTAAAACCGGAGAATTTGAAAAAGTACAAGGCTGGGATTTAAAATGTTTAGGATGGTGAACCCATAATTGTTGCTGATTTTTTGTAGCTTTGTGAGATAAATTAGTTAAATGTTTTTGGATAGGACAGACAATGCAAAAGATATCTTGGGCTACATTGGTATTGAATAAACAACTTTGCCCCTTCTACACTTAAACCATATTTTTATGCCTGAAATTTTTAGAGAATTTGGATTTGTATTTTTCTTTTACTCCAATGAAGGACAAGAGCCAATACATGTGCATGTGCGTAAGGCTGGTGGTTTTGCAAAGTTTTGGATCGAACCCGTAGAATTGGAATTTTCTCAGGGTATGAAGGTTGGAGATATTAAGCATGCTGAAGAACTGATTTATGGAAATTTAGAAATTATTAAAATCAAATGGCATGAAGTACATGGTAGCTGAATTAATGTTTAAGGCGCAGAAAGCGTGGTACGAAAGTGATAAAATATGTATTTTATTATCTGATGGCAAAGAGATCAGGTTTCCGGTTTCTTTTAATGAAAGATTAAAAATAGCTTCTGCCGAAGAACTTGCCAATATCGAGTTAATATGCGATGGAACAGGTTTGCATTGGCCTGATCTGGATGAGGATTTGTCAATCACTGGAATCATTGAAGGACGATATGGGGAAGTTTAAGCCCCCGAGCAATGACCAATGGGAGAAGTCTCTGTGATGATGGCTGATATGAACCCGGAGTGGAGGGATTTGTATGGGGAATCATGTGAGTGAATTGAGATTGCCGCGTTGCTTCGCTTCGCTCGCAATAGCCATGCGTTGCAAGAGAGTACTGTGGTGTTTCGCTCGCAGTAGGCCAGATTCCTATTAGGATTCAGATATTGCTTCACCCACAGCGCAAGTCTCTGCGATCCCGCAGCAGGCGGGAGTAGCAGACTGATCCAAACTAACACCAACAGCCTGTCCTGAGTTTGCCTTTTCGAAATGCAAACAACTATATACTTAAACTTTTAAACCTACTCAACTTCCTAAACCATTAAACCTTTCAACCATTAAACAATAAACACCAATTAGATTATGCCTTACAAACTAATTCTCAATCTGCCTGAAAATGCATTTTCAGCAATGCGAAAAAAACCGGAGGAATTCGGACAGGAACTGTTGGAGGCAGCAATCTGTCTATGGTATGAAAAAGGTAAGATATCACAATCTAAAGCGGCAGAAATTGCTGGAGTATCACGTTTTGAATTTCTTGAAATACTCAAAAAGCAGCAGGTTTCGCCATTTCAATATACTGCTGAGGATTTGAACCAAGAAATTAAAATCTGAGTGATATGAAATTTATCATCAACGCAAGTCCCATAATTTTCCTGGCAAAAATAGATTTGATACATTATCTTCCTGATTTGTTTGAAGATATTATTATTCCAACAGGTGTGTTAAATGAAGTTCTCGCTCATGATGACGAAGCTTCCCATTGGATTAAAAACCATGGGAAAAAGTATGTAAGTGTATTGGATAGCATTCCTGGCGAAATTTATGCCTGGGATTTGGGAAGGGGTGAAACCGAAGTAATTGCAAGTGCTTTAAATTTGAAGGATTGTGCAGTTGGATTAGACGATCAAGCTGCTCGTAATTGTGCATTAAGTTACCGGCTGAAAATTATTGGCACGATTGGGCTTATTTTGCGTGCACAAAAAAAGGAAGTCATTAAAGATGGGGAGCCCTACATGAATAAATTGCTTGAAAGTGGTTACAGAATTAGTGAAGGCTTGTTGCAACACGCGTTGCTTTTGATGCGAAAGCTATAGCAACATCCCATAAAAAGGGAAAAGCAGATAAACAGGAATTTGGATACCCGAGTGGGAGACTGCTTCCCTGCCTGACTGCGTCACGCAGGCAGGGCTTCGCTCGCAGTAGTCCAGATTCCTATTAGGATACAAATATTACTTCCCCCACAGCGCAGGTTTCTGCGATCCCGCCGCAGGCGGGAGTGGCTGACTGCTCCTAACTTAACACACATTCTCATTAACGAAAGGCTTGGCTCTATCCAGCGAATGGTTTGTAAAACCGGAGAACCTAAAGAAATACAATGCAGGGATTTATAGTTTGTAGTCCATTTACATTACACTCCATGTGGGTAATATTTTTAAAGAAGTTGAATTAGAGCAGGTTTCAGTATGTAAGGATTCCTTACTAACTGCCTCAGATTGCAGTTTCACAACAAACAACTTAAGATTTAAATACAGTATTTGTGAATGACGAAATAATCATATTCTCATACAGCAACCAGCCTCAGTTAAAAATTGAAGTTAGGATTGAGGAGGAGACCGTTTGGTTGACACAAGCTAAAATTGCTGATTTGTTTGGTGTGAAGCGGCCTGCAATAACAAAGCATTTAAAAAATATTTTCCTCTCTGGTGAATTAGATGAAGATAGCACATGTTCCATTTTGGAACATAAGGGGGTAGATAGCAAGCAAAAATATAGAACAAAGTATTATAACCTGGATGTAATATTGTTAGTTGGCTACAGAGTAAACTCAATTAATGCTACACAGTTCCGAATATGGGCTAATCAGATATTGAAAGAATATCTTTTAAAAGGGCATGTTGTAAATCATCGACTAAACAGAGTTGAAGACGAAGTTAACCAGATCAAAGGCCGGATGAACGATATTGAGTTTATAGTTCAGACCAGCTTGCCGCCGAATGAAGGTATTTTTTATGATGGACAAATATTTGATGCCTGGCAGTTTGTTTCCTCATTGATTAAAGGAGCAAATAAAAGCATTATCCTGATTGATAACTACATTGATGAATCGATATTATTGCTACTTTCCAAAAGGAAACCGAATGTTGATGCAAGGGTTTATACTGCTAAAATTAGCCCGGAACTTAAAATCGATATTGCTAAGCACAACAAACAATACAGTCCTGTTCAAGTAAGACCCTTCATAAAAGCTCATGATCGATTTTTGATTATCGACACGCAAACAGTTTATCACATCGGAGCCTCTCTGAAGGATTTAGGTAAAAAATGGTTTGCGTTTTCCAAAATTAATCTGGATGCAGGAGAAATGATCAAAAAGTTAAATAGCTTAAAATTCAGATAATATTGTCTGATCACGGGTGGATTCGTGTTTTGTTTTGAGGTATTGAATTAATGTACGAAACCGCTTGTCCCATTGGCTGATGGATTACAATGGCCATGCTCCGAAGGAAGTACTAATATTACTTCCCCCACAGCGCAAGTTTCTGCGATCCCGCCGCAGGCGGGAGTGGCAGACTGATTCAAACTGACACACACTCTCATTAACGAAAGGCTTGGCTCTATCCAGCGAATGGTTTGTGAAACCAGAGAGTTTGAAGAACTACAAGGCAGGAATTTATAATGTTTAGTTTGCCGGACTCAAAGTTGTTCATGATTGTTATTTTATTGTAGATTTGTATGATAAATTTTGAATAAGTATGGAAAGTGCATTAAATACAAACGATATCATAGGCAATATTGAAAAACTTAATTTCAATAATAAATTAGATCTTCTCGCAAGGCTTGCGAATATTATTAAGCGGGAACAGAAAGTTAGTACTCCGATTCCATTAACTAAATTACAAGGATTAGGGAGAGAGCTTTGGAGAAAGACCGATACGGATTCCTATATTAAAGCGGAACGGGAATCATGGGACTGATAGAGCGGCTGATCAATAAAGTAGTTTTCCTTGATACTGCTCCCTTAATTTATTAAATGGAGGAGAATCATACCTACATACCTTTGTTGCGCAATCTTTTCGCAGCAAACAATAATGGTGATTTTATTTTCAAGACTTCTGTTGTAACCTTAATTGAAGTGTTGGTGCATCCAATGCGAAATAATGAACAATTTTTAGTTGAACAATACCAGGAAATACTTTGTAATTCCGCATCCATCGATATTATAAATATTGATATTGAAATAGCTATTAAAACGGCTTGGTTACGTGCGAAATATGCTTTGAAAACACCCGATGCTATTCAACTTGCAGCAGCATTGATTTCTTCATCAGATTTTTTCTTAACCAACGATGTCCGATTGAAAAAAATAGATGAAATTGAAGTTTTGACATTAGATGATTATATTACTTAGTGCGTTAATCAGCATTTTTACTCTTTAAAATAATGCTGATTCCGAAGTGTGGCTCTGCCTTTTTACCGGAAGTGATACCACAGGTGAAAAAGATTTTGAGGAATTTTTTACCGATAAGGAAACCCTGGATTTGGAGAGATTCCAAAATCTTGGAGTTATAAAGAATAGTCCTGATTACGATCTAAATAAAATCCAATACTTTGAATCTGAAATTAATAAAATGAAAGCTAACGGGATTTGGGAAAGAAGTCAGATTGTTAAACTCTTCTTTAAAATGATTCCTGATTTTGGGTAAATCGAGAAGGGGAAGTTTTTGGATGGGAAAAATGAAAACTTTAATCATTATTGCAAAAAACTTTGGATGTTGCTATTTTGTAGTTTTTGCTTTCCGCGATAATGAACTTACTTGCCAAAATAATTAAAAGTGTCTCTTAAAGAACACATATACAATATTCAGAGTGATTTGGAGCTCGGCTAAGGTCAGTTTACCGAGTTTAAAGAATCCCTTGACAAAAGCTTCCCAAAAGAAGTTGTTGCTTTTGCTAACGCTTCAGGAGGTGTTATCTATCTTGGTGTTACAGATGCTGGTGTAATTAAAGGAGTAGAAATTACAAACAGACTGAAATCACAGATACAGGATATTGCTTACAACTGTGATCCCTCAATTCTTATTTCAATACAGCAAATCGGAAGCGTTATTGCAATTGAAGTAAAGGAAGGAAACAATAAACCCTATTCCTGTTCTACTGGTTTCTTTATGCGCATGGGAGCCAATTCCCAGAAAATGACAAGGAATGAAATCCTTTCGTTGGCTATTAAAACTGGTAAGGTTCGTTACGATGAGCAAATCTGCAGTACTTTTGATTGGAAAGACTTTGATAATGAAAAATTTGAATATTACCTGAAACTTGCCGGGATTTCCAATAATTTATCGCAAGGAGAAATATTAAGAAATTTACGAGTTCTAAGCGATGAAGGCCTTACAAATGCCGGTGCATTATACTTTGCCAAAGAGCCATACAAATATATCATCAGTTCCAAAATTCGTTGCATACATTTTAATGATGATATTCGTGTTGATATTCTGGATAAAAAAGAGATAGATCGCGGAATTATTGGCAATATCGAATTTGCAATAAACTATATTAAAGATCTCGTACCAGTGCGTTACGAAATTAAGGATATCAAGCGAAAGGAATTTCCTGAATATCCTCTTGAAGCATACCGCGAGGCTATTGTCAATGCTGTAATCCATTTCGATTATTTTTTGGGTGACACTATAGCCATTGAAAAGCTTAAACGCAGTATAGTTATTAATAACAAGGGACAACTGCTATTTCCTGAAAATGAATTTGGAAAGAAAAGTGAAGCCAGGAATCGTTTGCTTGTTGATTTGCTGGCAAGAACTGATTTTATGGAAAAAGCTGGTACAGGTATAAAACGGATAACCAATGCGTGTGTTGAAAATGGAAATAAGACTAATTTCGAATTCTCAGATTCTTTTTGGATAACCATTCAAACTAATCACAGCAGTAAGGTTTCTGAAGATGTTACAGATAATGTTACCGATAATGTTACCGATAATGTTACAGAAAATCGAATTGACATATTAATTGAAATAATTAAAAAGAACAATCGCATAACTACACAGGAAATGGCACATATAATAGGAGTAACCAGAATGACCGTTGCAAGAGATATTGATATTTTAAAACAAAAAGGTCTTCTAAAGCGCATTGGTCCCGCCAGAGGCGGACATTGGGAAATTATTAACTGATGCCCCCACAGCGCAAGTCTCTGCGATCCCGCATTAGGCGGGAGTGGCAGACTGTTCCAAGCTAACACACACACTCCGACAGAGCAATGATATTATCCGTCTAAACTTATCCAACACCTGGTGGATGCGTGTTTTATTAAAAAACTAACTTTGTGTCTTTAATGTTAATACATCATGCCAAACTTTATTTACACAGCTGATATTACTAACTCCAGCGCAAAGGTGGCTGTTAATCTGTTTTTGATTCATTTTCAGGACGAAAACAAGGTGCATTTTATTTTTTCGCCCCACTTGGATCTCACAGGCTATGGTTACACGCTGAAAGAAGCAAAAAAATCTTTCAATATCGTATTGGACGATTTTATTCGCTACACTATCAACAAAAAAACATTGATGAAAGTACTTGCTAATCTGGGATGGAAAACAAAGGGAACTTCAAAAAGACCTGCTAAACTTCTTGCCCCAAGCATCACCTCTGTGATTGCAAAAAACAAACATGTTTCTGAGATTTTCGATAATCATCCAGTGCAAACCTTCCATCAGGAAGTTGAAATTCCAGTTCTGGGATAAATTAAGGATATGTCAACAAGGAAACTCTCAAACATCTCCTTAAATGATTTCAGAGGTTTCTTGGCCAAACAAGGTCTTAAAATTATAAAAACAGCAAAAGGCAGGGGAGGGCATGAAAAATGGTCGAGAGTCGATCTCGAACGGCCAATTACAATCCAGACCCACGTTGACCCTGTACCCGAATTCATTGTAAAGCAAGTACTCAGGCATTTAAATATGACCCGCGAACAGTTTTTGAAAAAATGTAGTTAGAACACACATATTCATTACAGCACCACGCCCAGAAAAAGGAAAAGCAAATTAAGAGGAATTGGGATACCCGAGGGGGATGGACTTGTATGAGGAATTAGGTGAGTGAATTGAGGCTGCTTCGCTTCGCTCGCAGTAGTCCAGATTCCTATTAGAATTCAGATATTACTTCACCCACAGCGCAAGTCTCTGCGAGCGAAGCGAAGCAGACTGTTTTAAGCTAACACCAACTGTCTTTCGCAGCCACGCCCAGAAAAAGGAAAAGCAAATTAAGAGGAATTGGGATACCCGAGCGTGAGGCTGCTTCCCTGCCTGACTGCGTCACGCAGGCAGGGCTTCGCTCGCAGTAGGCCAGGCTTCGCAAAAGTTATTTGGGCGCGTTGCTCCTCGCAATGGCCATGCTCCGAAGGGAGTACTAATATTGCTTCCCCCACAGCGCAAGTCTCTGCGAGCGTAGCGACGCAGACTGCCTTAGGCTAACACCAACTGCTTTTAGTAGCCACGCACAGAAAAGGGGAAAAGCAAATTAACAGGAATTGGGATACCCGAGGGGATGGACTTGTATGAGGAATTAGGTGAGCGAATTGAGACTGCTTCGCTTCGCTCGCAGTAGTCCAGATTCCTATTAGAATTCAGATATTATTTCCCCCACAGCGCAAGTCTCTGCGAGCGTAGCGACGCAGACTGCCTTAGGCTAACACCAACTGCTTTTAGTAGCCACGCCCAGAAAAGGATAAAGCAAATTAACAAGAATTGGGATACCCGAGCGTGAGGCTGCTTCCCTGCCTGACTGCGTCACGCAGGCAGGGCTACGCTCGCAGTAGGCCAGGCTTCGCAAAAGTTATTTGGGCGCGTTGCTCCTCGCAATGGCCATGCTCCGAAGGGAATACAAATATTATTTTCCCCCACAGCGCAAGTCTCTGCGAGGCACGCAGTGCTGTGGCAGACTGTTTTAAGCTAACACCAACTGCTTTTAGTAGCCATGCCCAAAAAAAAAGAAAAGCAAATTTACGAGAATTGGGATACCTGAGCGGGAGACTGCTTCCCTGCCTGACTGCGTCACGCAGGCAGGGCTGCGCTCGCAGTAGGCCAGGCTTCGCAAAAGTTATTTGGGCTCTTTGCTCCTCGCAATGGCCATGTTCCAAAGGAAGTGCTAATATTATTTCCCCCACAGTGCATGTCTCTGCGAGCGAAGCGACGCAGACTGACCCAAGCTAACACACATACCAGACGCAGACTGCTCCCAAACTAACACACATTCTCATTAGCGCAAGGATTAAAAGAAACCATTGACTGGTTTGTAAAACCGGAAAATCTCAAAAAATACAAGGCAGGAATTTATAATGTTTAGTTTGCTGAATCCAATGTTGTGCAGGATTTATATCACTATTTTTTAATCTGTAAATTTTTTTTTTGATATGGAGTTTATTCTTTCCAAACATGCAACAGACCAATTTAGGATTCGGCAGATTGGTTTTGCTTTGGTTGATGAGGTAATGAATACCCCGGATAGCATTATTACTGAAGGTAACTGCAAGCAGATTTTTCAGAAGGTAATCGAAGTAAATGATAAATGTTATTTGTATCGAATCTTCGTTAATGTATGTAAAACACCGGCATTGATAATTACAGGATACAGAACCTCAAAAATTGAAAAATATGAAAATTAAATATGATAAAGAAGTTGACATCCTCTATGTAAGTTTTCTTGAAAACGAAATCATTGAAAGTGATGAGCAAAAACCCGGTATTATTATGGATTACGACAAAGATGGTAATATTGTAGGATTAGAAATTTTAAATGCCACCGAAAAAATCGGGAAGCCTGGTAACGTTACTTATGAGGTTGCATAGAAAAAGCTGAAGAATTAGGGTAATTGGGATACCTGAGCGGGAGGCTGCTTCCCTGCCTGACTGCGTCACGCAGGCAGGGCTTCGCTCGCAATGGCCATGCTCCGATTGGAGTGCATGGCTGGTTCGCTCGCAGTAGTCCAGGCTTCGTAGGGAAAATATGGAATGCTTCCCCCACAGCGCATGTCTCTGCGAGCGAAGCGATGCAGACTGATCCAAACTAACACCAACTGCTCTTAGTAGCCATGCCGCGGCAGACTGACCCAAGCTAACACCCGTACTCCTTCAGCGCAACACCAAAAAATCTTAAACTAAAATGAAACAAGCCCTCGTAACAGGAGCCGATGGCTTTATAGGCTCGCATCTCACTGAGCTACTGCTCGAAAAAGGCTACAAAGTAAGAGCGCTATCCTACTACAACAGCTTTAATTATTGGGGCTGGCTGGAAGATATCCCTGAAAACCGGAATCTGGAAATTGTGAGTGGTGATGTGCGCGACCCACATTTCTGTAAAGAAATTGTAAAAGGCGTTGACATTATTTTCCATCTCGCTGCTCTTATTGCCATCCCTTATTCTTATGTGGCTCCCGACAGTTACGTTGACACCAATGTAAAAGGAACCCTCAATATCTGCCAGGCTGCCAAAGAAAATGGGAATATTCGTGTGATTCATACTTCCACAAGCGAAGTGTATGGCACGGCGCAATATGTTCCTATTGACGAAAAGCACCCAAAGCAGCCGCAATCGCCATATAGTGCAAGCAAGATAGGGGCAGATATGATGGCCATGAGTTTTTATAATGCTTTTGAATTGCCGGTAACTGTGGCGCGCCCTTTTAATACTTATGGCCCACGACAATCAGCCAGGGCAATTATCCCTACGATCATAACGCAGATTGCCAATGGGATGAAAGAGATAAAGCTGGGCGATCTTTCACCCACCCGCGATTTTAATTTTGTAAAAGACACCACCAGAGGTTTCATGGCTCTTGCCGAATCCAACGAAACCATTGGCAAAGAGATAAACATCGCTTCCAACTTTGAAGTTTCAATGCTGGATACCCTGATGTTGATTAAACAATTGATGGACTCCGATATAAATTTCATTACCGATGAGCAGCGTATCCGCCCAAAGGACTCAGAAGTGTTCCGGTTGTGGGGCGATAATACCCTAATTCGTGAGCTAACTGGTTTTGTCCCTGAATATTCAATAGAGCAAGGCCTAAAAGAAACCATCGAATGGTTTGTGAACCCGGAAAATCTAAAAAAGTACAAGGCTGGTATTTATAATTTATAAAATTAACTAAAGTGAAGTTGCACAGTGTCACTCAGAGTTAATACCAAGTGTCTCACAGTAAAAGATTTGTTTTTTCTTTGTAAACTCTGTGTAACTATAAAATAATCACTGTGCAACTCCGTGTCAAACTCCGTGAAACACTGTGTAACTAACTATAATCCATCGAGTGGTTTGTGAAACCGGAGAATCTTAAGAATTACAAGGCAGGGATTTATAATTTGTAAAATTTACACGACAACCTATTCCAGAAGTTGTAGAAAGTAACAACAGACTGCCCTGAACAACTCCATGTCAAACTTTGCGTAACACTGTAAAACTAAACAATCATCACTACTGTTTTTATTAAATGGCCAATACTGCATTTTCTGTTCATAATATTCCAATCAGACTAACCGATGAGCGTTGGAGGCACATATCTGTTGGTCATCCAGAAATGGCAGGTTACATTGATCAAATCCTGGACTGTGTTGAAAATCCTGAAATAGTTTATCATGGGAATGAAGATGAATTTCTTGCTGTTAAATCTTTAGACAATGAAAAATCGAAATTCATCGTTGTAGTTTACAAAGAAAGTGGTGATAGTGATGGTTTTATTATTACCTCATTCATCACAAAAAAATTGGCTTACTTAAATAATAAACAGGTATTATGGAAACAACAGAAATAAGTGCACTTAGAAGCATGGTGCCCTATTTTATGAAACACAAAAATTTGTGGATTGATTACGATGAGGAAGCCGATGTGCTTTACGTGCATTTTAAAAAACCAAACCGGGCTGATAATACTGTAATGGAAGATGATAATTTGCTGGTCAGGTACGAAAATGATAAAATGGTGGGCTTAACTCTTTTGCATGTAAGTAAAAAAGATGGGTAAAGATAGATAATGCTTATCAAACGTTTGTCCGCAATTTGAATGGATTGGTGATGCGTTAAAGAGGGAAAAACAGCTTTAGGCCGGATCACGAAAAAAGAAAATCGAATTAGTAAATGCCATGAATTCCGAGTGGAGGGATTTGTATGAGGAGTTGGATGAGGCTGCTTCTCCGCCAGCTGGCGGATCGCAGTAGGCCATTCTCTGTATGGAAAATAAGGAATATTTCCCCCACAGCGCAGGCTTCTGCGAGGAACGCAGTGCCGCGGCAGACTAATTCAAACTAACAAAAATACTCTTTCAACACTTCAACCTTCTCAACATTTCAACTTCTCAACCTGCCAATCCACAACAGTGGCCTTGCTTATTTACCGGGAGCGATACAACCGGTGAAAAGGATAAGGAGGAATTTTTTACGGATAAGGAAATACTGGATTTGGAAAGATTCCAAAACCTCGGAGTTATAAAAAGTGCTCCTGATTACGATATAGATAAAATCCAGGGCTTTGAATCTGAAATCCAAAAAATGAAATCAATGGGTTATTGGGAAAAGAAACAGTTTGTAGATTTGTTCTTTAAAATGATCCCTGATTTTGGGTATATCGAAAAGGGAAGTTTTTGGATGGGAAGATGTAAAAAATGAAACCTTTATTTATTACTCAAAAAGACAAATTAAAACTGGCTTTTTTTCGCAAACTGGCTCAAAAATAATTTATCTACAAATTCACGATTATCCTTCATAAATATTAAAGTACTTTGAAAACCGAAAATGCACATACAGAATTTAAGGAAATCTGGAAGGATGATTACCTGAAAGTACTTGCTGCTTTTGCCAATACAAGTGGAGGTTCTCTATTTATTGGAATTAGAGATGATGGGCAAGCTGGAGGTATTCATAATTACAAAAAATTATTGGAAAACATCCCCAATAAAGTTGTTCAATTATTAGGTATTACTGTTGATTTTGAACACTTTATTCAGGATGGGAAAGATATTCTTGAACTGATTGTTGCTCCAAGTTCTGTACCTATTTCCTTTCATGGCAAATATTTTATCCGCAGTGGAAGCACGGTTCAAGAACTGCATGGACATGAACTACGTGATTTTATTCTAAAGAAAGATAATATCACATGGGATGAAATTACGATTCCTACAGCGCAAATTGAGGAGCTTAATGAAGAGCTGATACGGCGTTTTATTTCAAAAGCGGTTAATGAAAAAAGATTGTATTTAGAAGCTTTAGTTGATGATATAAGATTAGCACTTGGAAATCTGGACTTAATTAAAGATAATGGACAGCTAACAAGAGCAGCGGTTTTACTATTCGGTAAACGACCTAAAAAATTTATTAGGAGTGCATGCGTAAAAATAGGTAGGTTTGGTAATTCTGACACCGATCTGATTAGCCAGGATATTATTGAAGGAAGTATTTTGGAAATGCCCGATAAGATTATAGATATTCTGAGAACAAAATACCTTCACTCCCCTATTTTTTATGAAGGCATTGAACGCAAAGAACGACTTGAATATCCTGAAAAAGCACTTAGAGAAGCAATACTAAACGCAGTTGTCCATAGAGATTATGCCGAGCAAACCGATATTACAATTCGGGTGTATGATGATAGGATCGTTTTCTGGAATAGTGGAACGCTTATGGCTCCTTTGAGCTTAGAAATGTTGAAGCAGAAACACCCAAGTAAAAGAAGAAATGCACTTGTTGCAAATGTGTTTTTCAGGATAGGATATATTGAAACATGGGGCAGAGGAATCCTGTTAATGACAGAGGAGCTGAAAAAGGCCAAAAATCCGGAGCCTGTAATTGAAGAATATGCTGGTGGTATTCAGATAACTTTTCTTAAAGGTAGCAATCAAAGTGTGGGGAAAGGTGTGGAGAAAGGTGTGGAGAAAAGTGTGGAGAAAAGTGTGGAGAAAAGTGTGGAGAAAAGTGTGGAGAAAATTATATCATTAATAAAAAGTAATCCTCGGATAACACAGAAAGAAATGGCAAAGGAAACAGGCTTGTCAAGGCGAGGTATAGAAAAAAACATTAGCATTTTAAAAAAGGAAGGTAAAATTAATCGTATTGGACCCGCAAAAGGCGGGCACTGGGAAGTGATAGACCGATAATTAATCCGTCTAAACTTATCCTACAATTGGCAAATTCGTGTTCTGTTTTGAAGAACACATACCTGATTGCTTGCGACTGCTTCCCTGCCTGACTGCGTCACGCAGGCAGGGCTTTGCTCGCAGTAGGCCAGATTCCTATTAGAATTTAGATATTACTTCCCCCACAGCGCAGGTTTCTGCGAGCGTAGCGAAGCAGACTGATTCAAGCTAACACCATCTGCCTTTCGTAGCCACACCAAAAAAAATGGAAAGCAGATTGATGGGATTTGGGAAAGAAGTCAGATTGTTGAACTCTTCTTTAAAGTGATTCTGATTTTTGGTATATCGAAAAGGGGAAGTTTTTAGATGGGAAGATGTAATACGTGTGAAAACAATTTACCCCGAAATCATCCGCTTCAGGCATAAGCATTACAATTGTCAGTAAAATGTATAAAAAGATTCAACATCTTATTGATCAGGGTGAAAGCCTCACCATCGAGTTTAAACGGGCTACTTCTCAGTTGCCCTCAAACTTATTTGAAACCGTATGTGCATTTCTCAATCGGGCCGGAGGCAATATTTTATTGGGCGTTAATGATGATAAAACCATTGAAGGAATAAATCCTGACAAAGCTGAAGCTATTTGCAAAAACTTTGTAAACTTAAGCAACAATCCTCAAAAATTATTTCCGACCTTTCTATTGGATGCAAAAACAATAGCGTTTGAAGGAAAAACCATCATTCATATTTTCGTTCCCATATCTTCACAAGTCCACAAATGCAGCAATAAAATTTTTGACCGCAGTGCGGATGGTGATTTTGAACTGAAAAGCGATGAACAGATAAAACAACTTTACAATCGAAAATCCATACTCTATACTGAGAATAAAATTTATCCTTTTTTAAAAGAAGTTCATTTTGTGAAAGGCATCGTTGATCGGACAAGAAGGATCATTAAAAACAACCGACCCGATCATCCGTGGAACGACCTCAGCAATCATGATTTTTACATTACCACCGGTCTGTATCGTACAGATTTAATAACCGGGCTGGAAGGATTTACAATGTCGGCGCTTTTGCTATTTGCCAGGGATGAAGTTATCCAGAGTGCAATTCCGCATTATAAAGTTGATGCCCTTCTGCGTATTGAAAACATGGATAGATATGACGACAGGGAAAACATCCGATGTAATTTAATTGAAGCTTATGACAGATTAATGACTTTTGTTGCCAAACATTTACCGGATCCCTTTTATCTTGAAGGAGATCAACGAATCTCCCTGCGTGAAAAAATATTTAGGGAGATTGTGGCAAATATGCTCATCCATCGCGAATATAGCAATGCTTTCCCTTCCTCTTTTACCATTTATAAAAACAGGGTGGAATCCAAAAATGCAAATAAGCCCATTTTTATAGGACAACTATTTCCCGGTAAATTCGAGCCTTTCCCCAAAAACCCAAATATTGCTCAAATATTTACACAGATGGGTCGCTCCGAAGAATTAGGTACAGGGGTTAAAAATGTCTTTAAATACATTAAGGCGTATTCAGGTAGTGATGAAATTATTTTTCAGGAAGATGATGTGTTTGTTGCAAAAGTGCCAATAAACAACATAAATGCAACTGTAAATGCAACTGTAAATGCAACTGTAAATGCAACTGTAAATGCAACTGTAAATGATAGGCAAAAAAGATTATTGAGAGAAGCTAAGGTGAATAAAAATATTACCATAGCACAACTGGCCGAAAAACTGAATGTCAGTCGCGATACGATATTGCGAGACATGAAGAAATTAAAAAAACTAAATCTAATAAAGCGTGAAGGCTCCGACAAACTGGGTTATTGGGATGTTATTGAATAATCACTAATCACCAACCATTCATTTCTGCCACATAGCCGACTGACCAAAATTAACACACCAACTCTTTCAACTCTTCAACCATCTAAACTATTCAACATCTCAACTATTCAACCTCTCAACTTTTAAACCTACTCAACCCTCTCAACTTTCTCAACTTCTAAGCTTTCTCAACCCTCAAACAAAATGAAACACGCCCTCATCACCGGTGCCGATGGCTTTATCGGTTCTCACCTTACTGAATTGCTTCTTGAAAAAGGCTACAAAGTAAGAGCGCTATCCTACTACAACAGCTTCAATTATTGGGGCTGGCTTGAAGATATTCCTGAAAACCGAAATCTGGAAATTGTGAGCGGTGATGTGCGCGACCCTCATTTCTGTAAAGAAATTGTAAAAGGCGTTGACATTATTTTCCATCTCGCTGCTTTGATTGCCATTCCATATTCCTACGTGGCTCCCGATAGTTACGTAGATACCAATGTAAAAGGAACACTCAATATCTGCCAGGCTGCCAAAGAAAATGGGAATATTCGTGTGATTCACACTTCCACAAGCGAAGTGTATGGCACGGCGCAATATGTTCCTATTGACGAAAAGCACCCAAAGCAGCCGCAATCGCCCTACAGTGCAAGCAAGATAGGGGCGGATATGATGGCCATGAGCTTTTACAATGCTTTTGAATTGCCGGTAACGGTGGCGCGGCCTTTTAATACTTATGGCCCACGACAATCAGCCAGGGCAATTATCCCAACCATTATCACGCAGATTGCCAATGGGATGAAAGAGATAAAGCTGGGCGATCTTTCACCAACACGAGATTTTAATTTTGTAAAAGACACCACCAGAGGTTTCATGGCTCTTGCCGAATCCAACGAAACCATTGGCAAAGAAATTAACATCGCTTCCAACTTTGAAGTCTCGATGAAGGATACATTGTTGCTGATAAAACAATTGATGAATTCCGACGTAAATTTCATTAGCGATGAACAACGTCTTCGCCCAAAAGACTCGGAAGTATTCCGCTTGTGGGGTGATAATACCCTCATTCGCGAGCTAACTGGTTTTGTCCCCGAATATTCAATAGAGCAAGGCCTGAAAGAAACCATCGAATGGTTTGTGAAACCAGAGAATCTTAAGAAATACAAGGCAGGGATTTATAACTTATGAAATTTACGCAACACTTGTACTGTGGTGGCTATGGTGGCTGCGGTGGCTGCGGTGGCTGAGCTTGTCGAAGCCAGTTTGTCGAAAGGTGACAATGTGTAAGATTTGTTTTTCTTCTTTTAAAAACTCTGTGATACTCCATCTCAAACTCCGTGTAACACTGTGAAACTAACTATAATCCTTTGTGAAACCGGCGAACTTAAAGAAGTACAAGGCAGGGATTTATAATTTGTAGCTCATCCACATTTCTGGATGAATATGTTTGAAATAATAAACAGCAACCATCAAAACAGTCCCTAAAACCATAACCCAAATGCTCTTATACTTAGATAATTGCGTTTTTAATCGCCCCTTTGATAATCAGCAACAGCTTAGGATAAAAATCGAAACCGAAGCCAAATTATTTATTCAGGAAAAAATACTTAAAAATGAGTTTGGTCTAGTTTGGTCATACATCCTGGATTATGAAAATGCTGTGAATCCCTTTAGAGAGCGGAGGGGTGTAATAATCAACTGGAAAACTAAGGCGCTTAAAGATATAATCGAAACGGATGAATTGATGAGAATAGCAAAGCACTATAATAGTATAGACGTTTATCCCAAAGATGCGCTACATTTAGCCTGTGCTGAACTCGCTCAATGCGACTATTTCATTACAACAGATGACAAGCTCATAAAGAAAGCCGGCAATGAAAAAAACTTAAGGGTTGTTAATCCCGTTACGTTTATTGAAATAAATAATTTTTGACATGATAACTGATACTGAAATAAAAGCAAGGGGAATCCAGATTCTCCTGACTGAACTTGGAACTGTAGGAATGGAAAAATTCATTGCCCTAATTCAACGAGAGCCTTTTGATTACACTAAATGGCAACAACAGCTATGGAATGACGTTTCGCTGGAGGAGTTGAGCCGAAATGCAATGCAGTTTAGAAAGAAAATGGAAGAAAAAGCAAAACAGTCTGAATCATAAAGAAAGCATCAACCCCGAGGGGGAGACTGCTTCCCTGCCTGACTGCGTAACGCAGGCAGGGCTGCGCTCGCAGTAGTCCGGGCTTCGCAAAAGTTATTTGGTTTCTTCGCTCCTCGCAATGGCCAGGCTTCGTAAAGAGTGCATGGCTGGTTCGCTCGCAGTAGTCCGGATTCCTATTAGAATTCAGATATTGCTTCACCCACAGCGCAAGTTTCTGCGAGGCACGCAGTGCCGTGGCAGACTGATCCAAGCTAACACCAACACTTTATAAAAAACAATGCCCCACATAATTAACCTCCCCAAATTCGAAGATCCTCGCGGCAACCTCTCTTTTATTGAGGAATTGAAACATATCCCTTTTAAAATTGAGCGTACCTACTGGATTTACGATGTGCCCGGCGGACAAGTGCGCGGTGGACATGCCTTTAAAGAACAGCAGGAATTGATTGTTGCACTATCCGGTAGTTTTGATGTGGTGGTGGATGATGGAAAAGCAAAACAAAACAAACCTTTTCGTTAAACCGATCTTATTATGGGCTGTACTTGCCTGCAGGATTGTGGCGGCAAATGCAAAACTTCTCAACCAACTCACTGGCTTTGGTTTTAAGCTCAACACACTATAATGAGGAGGATTATATTTACGATTTTGATGAATTCTTAGCGTTTAGGAGGGGAGAATGAAAAGTAGTGTTTACAATTGCAAAATTGTGTTGTCTTGAAAGGTGCTGTTATTGGGCGCAACTGTAACATTAATTTTAATGTATTTATCGAAAATGATGTGTCCATTGGTGACAATGTTACGATTAAACCAGTTGTTCAAATTTGGGATGGGATAACTATAGAAGATAATGTTCAAATTGGCCCTAATGTTACTTTTACCAATGATAAATATCCCAGGTCAAAACAATACCCTGAGCAATTTACCCAAACAATAATTAAAGAGGGAGTCTCAATTGGAGCAGGCTCGGTAATATTATGTGGTCTAACCATTGGTAAAAACTCCATGATTGGAGCAGGTAGTGTTGTAACAAAAAACATCCCTGATAATGAGTTATGGTTTGGTAATCCTGCAAAATTCATCAGAGAAATAAAAGAAAATGGAAATCTTGAAAAAACATACCATAAAACGTTTTAATGATGATACTGGAAGTGAAGAAAATAAATAATCAATTTGTTATCAAGAATCCGCTGTTAAGCATGGAGGATGCTTTCTTTTTGCAAATCGAAAAGAAAAATATACTTAAACACCGGCCTGCCCGAAAAATGAAAACAAAAACAGAAAAAATTCCAGTGGAACTAAAAGCACTGGCTTTGAAATTTCCGGATGATGAATTTTTGCAAAATAAAGTAAAATACTACGTGGCTTATTCTAAGCCGGAAGAAAAAACGGATAGCGAAGTTTATCACGATTATTTAAACGAAGAGTACGGCCAATATGCCATTGGTCATATTCATTCAAACAACTAAGCGATGACTTCAAAAAATACACTTAAACTGCTAAGTTTTTCGATAGCCGGATTCAAAAGCTTCCATGCCGATGGTCAGGAAATTAAAACTGGCGACATTACGGTGCTTCTTGGCGCTAATGGCTCAGGAAAAAGCAATATTGTGTCTTTTTTCAAGATGCTGGGCTATATGATGACCAACGCACTGCAAAGTTTCGTTGGCGAAAATGGAAGCGCAAGCGCCCTGTTGCATTACGGCCCCAAAAAGACAAATAGGATAGCTGCTACTTTAAATTTTGCTGATGACAATGCCGTGGATCGCTACAACTTTACATTGGCTCATGCTGCCGGAGACACATTGATTTTTAGGGAAGAATCGGTGTATTGTAAATTAAGTGATAAAGCTAAACCCTTTGAACTTACGCTCGATCCTGGTTTAAAGGAATCGGGATTGTGCGAAATAATTAAAGAACCAAAAACAACCACTATAAGAGTTATTTATCAACTGTTGAAAAATATTCATGTGTTTCAATTTCACGACACATCCAAAGAAGCCAGAATCAGAAACAGTGGGTACATCAACGATAATTCGTTTTTGAGAAGTGACGGCGGGAATTTAGCGGCTATGTTGTACGCTATGAAAAGCAATGCCGAAACGGAAAAGTATTATAAGCGAATTGTGCGCTACATACAACACATCATGCCACAATTTGGTGATTTTGTGCTCGAAGCTGCTACTTTAAATAGCAGTAGCATCATGCTCAACTGGAAAGAGAAAAATGCTGAATATCTTTTCGGGCCTCATCAACTGTCAGATGGCTCATTAAGGTTTATGGCCTTAACTACTTTATTGCTGCAACCGCCAAGCCAATTACCATCCGTCATTGTTTTAGACGAACCCGAATTAGGCCTGCATCCTGCTGCCATTTCAGCACTTGGCGGTATGGTAAAAACAGCAAGTAAATACTGTCAGATCATTCTTGCAACCCAATCCCCACGCTTAGTTGATGAGTTTAGCTTATCCGAATTAGTAATAATCGAAAGGGACGAACAGTACAATTGCACGCTAATTAATTCGCTGGATTTGGATGAGCTGCAGCAATGGATAACACAATATAGCAATAGCGAGTTGTGGGAGAAAAACGTATTGGGAGGTAAACCGTGAGTAAGCTCATTCGGCTTCACATCACCGCCGAAGGGCAGACGGAAGAAAGGTTTGTTAAAGATGCCTTGGTCGAACACCTGAGCTTTTACAACGTTTTTGCCGATGTTAGGTGTGTTTTGACGAGCAAAGACAAACATAAAAAGTACAGGGGCGGATTAATATCTTATCAGAAAGCCAAATCAGATATACGTAATTGGTTAGCATCCGACAATAATGGAGAAACGCGTTTTACAAGCATGTTTGATTTGTATGCATTACCATCAGATTTTCCAGGATATGAATTAGCGATGCAAGAACATGACCCCTATTCAAAAATAGCTGTGCTTGAAGAAGCTTTTTATCATGATTTAAACGATCGCCGATTTATACCCTACATTCAACTGCACGAATTTGAAGCATTACTTTTTGTGAAACCCTCACTACTCGAGCTGGAGTATTTTGACCATAAAAAGGAAATAGAACAACTGAACCAAATACTTCTTAGTTTTGCACACAATCCCGAATTGATAAATGATAAACGGGAAACAGCCCCATCAAAAAGAATCATCAGTTTAATTCCGGAATACGAAGGAAATAAAGTGAACGTTGGTGCTGCAATCGCTTCATTGATTGGCTTAGAAACACTAAAAAGTTCATGTCGTCATTTCCGGGAATGGCTAACTAAATTGGAAACACTTGCCTGAATTAATATGATTAAATTCCTCGACCTTCAAAAAATAAATGCCCAATACGCTGCCGAGCTTAAGCAAGCCGCTGCCGAAGTCATTGATTCCGGCTGGTATTTGTTAGGCGAGCGTGTTAAGCAGTTTGAAGCCAGTTTAGCCAACTACATTGATGTAAAACATGCCATAGGTGTTGCCAATGGTTTGGATGCGCTGCGCTTAATCTTAAAAGCCTACATCGAAATGGGCATTATGCAGGAAGGCGATGAGGTGATCGTTCCAGCTAATACTTATATTGCTTCCATCCTCGCCATAACCGACAATAGATTAAAACCGGTATTGGTCGAACCGGACATCAATACCTACAATCTCGATATTTCACTCATTGAACAACACATCACGCCACGCACCCGTGCCATTATGGTGGTTCACCTTTACGGGCAGGTATGCTGGAGCGAAGAACTGGAGGCACTTGCCAAAAGACACAAGCTCAAAATCATCGAAGATAATGCCCAGGCCATCGGTGCGGTTTATACCCATCCCAACTTTGAGCGAAGCGACGACTCTGCGAGGAGCGTAGCCCAGCCTGCGTGGCGCAGTCAGGCAGGGACGTGGCAGACTGTCCCAAGCTAACACACATACTCGACGCAGACTGCCCCCAAGCTAACACACACTCTAATTTACGAAAGGCTTGGCTCTATCCATTGACTGGTATGTAAAACCAGAAAATTTAAAAAAGTACAAGGCAGGGATTTATAATCTGTTGTTCATAAACATATTATCGGAAGAATACGTTTGAAATAATAAATAGCAAAAATGGAAACATTAATCATAAAAGCAAAGGATAAATCAGAACTGGCTTTTTTTCTCGAACTGGCCAAAAGGCTTGGCGTTGTTGCAAAAACCATTGACGATGTTGAAGATGAAATGCTATTGCGTGCTATGGAAAACAACAAACATACGCCAACTGTTGATAAAAGTCTGGTGATGGAAACAATCCATAACATACTGAACGACCGATAGAATTCAAAAACTATGGATGTTATCTTTCTAAGTGGCTTTCAAAAAGGCCTTGCTCGTTCGAGAGATAAAATATTGGCCAAAATTGTGCTTGAGTGTATTGAACGTTTTGAGGAGGCCGGGAAACTTGAGGATTTATCTAACATAAAAAAACTAAAAGGTCATCAATCTGCATATCGTTATAGGAAGGGTAAATACCGTATTGGATTTTATGTGGAAGAAGGAACAATCACTTTTGCAGCCTTTGCATTCCGAGATAAGATTTATCGAAATTTTCCATAGATAGAGAAAAAAAAACACTGATTTCTATGCGGAGCATGGAAATAACGAGTTCGGCTACTAAGGAGCAGGTCTCTGCGATCCCGCATTAGGCGGGAGTGGCAGACTGACCCAAGCTAACACCAACTGCTTTTAGTAGCCACACCCAAAAAGGAAAAAAGTAAATTAACTGGAATTGGGATACCCGAGCGGGAGATTGCCGCGTCGCGTTGCTCCTCGCAATGCCCATGCTCCGATGGAGTGCATGGCTGGTTCGCTCGCAGTAGTCCGGATTCCTATTAGGATTCAGATATTACTTCCCCCACAGCGCAGGATTCTGCGAGCGAAGCGAAGCAGACTGCCTTAGGCTAACACCAACTGCTTTTAGTAGCCATGCCGTGGCAGACTGATTCAAACTAACACACATACTCGTTACAGAACAAAGTCAAAAAATAACAGCAAAATGAAAACAGCTCTAATAACAGGAATCACCGGACAAGACGGCTCATATTTAGCCGAATTTCTTCTCGACAAGGGCTATGCAGTCCACGGGCTTTTACGCAGAGCATCGTATTTTAACACCAGTCGGATTGAGCACCTCTATCTTGAAGAGTGGATTAAGGACATGCAACAAAAACGCAGCATTGAGCTACATTATGGCGACATGACCGATAGCAGTTCTCTTATTCGTATTATCCAGGCTGTTAAACCCGATGAGATTTATAACCTTGCCGCGCAAAGTCATGTTAAGGTATCCTTTGACGTGCCGGAATACACTGCTGAATCTGATGCGGTTGGTACCTTAAGAATACTTGAAGCGGTACGTATTTTAGGAATGGAAAAAACGTGTAGGATATACCAGGCCTCCACCTCGGAGTTGTTTGGGAAAGTACAGGAAGTGCCCCAGAAAGAAACCACCCCTTTTTATCCTCGGTCGCCTTATGGTGTGGCCAAGCAATATGGCTTCTGGATTACCAAAAACTACCGTGAATCCTATGGAATGTTTGCCGTTAATGGAATTTTGTTTAACCATGAAAGTGAGCGGCGGGGGGAAACCTTTGTAACACGCAAAATCACTTTAGCCGCCAGCCGGATTGCACTTGGATACCAGAATAAACTTTATATGGGCAACCTCGATTCGTTGCGTGATTGGGGCTATGCCAAAGATTACGTTGAATGCATGTGGCTGATGCTGCAACATAACGAACCCGATGATTTTGTAATTGCCACCGGCGAGATGCACACTGTACGTGAATTTATCCAACTGGCCTTCCGTGAAGTAGATATTGAGATTATCTGGCAGGGTTCAGGTATCGATGAAAAAGGCATCTGCAAAGCCAGCGGCGAAATACTTGTTGAGGTAAACCCCAGCTACTTCCGGCCTGCAGAGGTTGAGCAGCTTTGTGGCGATCCTTCCAAAGCCAAAAGGGAGTTAGGATGGAATCCTCGCAATACTTCGTTTAAGGACTTGGTTAAAATTATGATGAAGCATGATAAGGACTTTGTGAAAAAAGAATACGATTTTAAGCACAGTTAATGGATTAAATTATGGAAAAGACAGGTAAAATATACATCGCCGGCCACCGTGGGATGGTAGGCTCAGCCATCTGGCGGAATCTTGAAAGCAAGGGATACACTAAGCTGATTGGACGCACCTTTGAAGAACTTGATTTAATAAGGCAGGCAGATGTAGAAGATTTCTTTGAAACAGAAAAGCCGGAATATGTGATTGATGCGGCGGCAAAAGTTGGGGGCATTGTTGCCAACAACACCTATCGGGCTCAGTTTATTTACGAAAACCTGATGATACAGAACAATATCATCCATGCGGCGCATAAATATGGTGTAAAGAAATTGCTCTTTTTGGGTAGTTCATGTATTTATCCTAAAATGGCACCCCAGCCCATGAAAGAGGAATACCTCTTAACAGGCTTGCTGGAGGAGACTAACGAACCTTATGCCATCGCCAAGATTGCGGGCATCAAAATGTGCGAAAGTTATTTCAGGCAATATGGAAGTAATTTTATATCGGTAATGCCGACCAACCTTTATGGCCCGAATGACAACTACGACCTGGAAAAATCCCATGTCCTCCCTGCCCTAATCCGCAAGATGCACTTAGGCAAGTGTCTTGAAAATAACGATTGGGAGGCTATCCGCAAAGATTTGAATAAACGCCCGGTGGAGTCGGTATCCGGCCAAAGCACAGAATCCGAAATCCTCAACATCCTCTCAAAATACGGAATGACATTCAATAAAACTAACGGAGCAGGTTTCTGCGAGGCACGCAGTGCCGAAGCAGCCGTTACCCTCTGGGGCTCCGGCTCTCCATACCGCGAATTCCTCCACGTTGACGACATGGCAGATGCCTGTGTTCATATTATGGCTTATGTGGACGCTGATAAACTATACAACAAACTACAACAAACGCATATTAATATTGGCACTGGAGTGGATTTAACCATTAAGGAATTGGCTGAAACTGTAAAAGAAATTGTTGGGTTTAAAGGTGCATTAGAATGGGATATCTCAAAACCGAATGGAACTCCTAAGAAGCAGCTTGATGTTAGCTTGCTTACTAATTTGGATTGGAAACATGAAATTAAGCTAAACGAAGGAATAAAAACTGTTTACCAGAAATATATATCATTGGCAAAAAACTAAAGACAAAGCAAAACCCTATACCTCGAGCTATCTACAACATCTAAGTCTTCAGCAACAAACAACGAATAAAAAACCCAATACAACCATAGGCTCATAAGAGGAAGGCTAGATAAAAATCTGGTGATGGCACGCAGACTTCTTTCAGAGTATTTAAGGGTAGCATGGCAACAACAAACTATAAATCCCAAATTCAGTGAGATACATTTTCAGGATATGCCGACGTGTGCAGAACTGAAAAATGATGATCGAACAAACCCTGAACAACACAGCAAATGTCAATTAATAAATCAGAAAAAACAGAAACCGTCATCGAGCCCCGAAACAGTCTCTTCAGGCTTAACCTGAAAGAAATATGGCGCTACCGTGATCTGCTTGAAATGTATATCAAGCGCGATATTGTAACCTTTTATAAACAAACCATACTTGGCCCTATTTGGTTTTTTGTTCAGCCCATTTTTACAACCATTGTGTATATGTTTGTTTTTGGAGGCTTAGCTGGCATTTCTACAGATGGAATTCCTCAGGCACTATTCTATTTATCAGGCATTACATTATGGAATTATTTTTCTGAAACCTTGACAAAGACTTCTGACACTTTCCTATCCAACCAGGCTATATTTGGTAAGGTATATTTTCCTCGGCTTGTTGCACCACTTTCTATAACAATAACCGGACTTATCAAAATGTTCATACAACTTGGGTTGTTTTTAGTTGTGTACGTTTATTTTTTTGCTAATGGAACACACGTAGCACCAAATTTATACGCATTGCTTTTCCCGGTTCTCCTTTTAATACTTGCTGCAATGGGTCTAGGATTTGGTTTAATAATTACCTCCATGACAACAAAATATCGTGATCTTAAGTTTTTAATTAGTTTTGGTGTACAACTATGGATGTATGCAAGCCCTGTAATTTACCCCTTGTCCGTAATGGAAGGAAAATATGAAAAGTATATGTGGCTTATTAAAGCGAACCCCATTACGGCAGTTCTTGAAACTTTTAAATATGGATTACTTGGACAGGGTGCTTTTTCGTGGTACTTGCTTGGATATAGTGCTTTGGTAACAACCCTGATCCTTTTTGCTGGCATTGTAATTTTTAATAAGGTTGAGAAAAGTTTTATGGACATCATTTAATATTTTTATACTGCAAATGAGTGATACAGCAATAAAATTCGAAAATATTTCTAAACAATACCATTTAGGAAAAATTGGCACTGGTACCATCAGCCACGATTTGAATAGATGGTGGACGATAAATATCCGAGGGAAAGAAGACCCATACCTTAAAATAGGCTCTGTAAACGATCGCAGTACCAAAGCTGACAGCGAATATGTATGGGCATTACGGGATATTGATTTTGAAGTGAAGCAGGGCGAAGTACTTGGAATTATTGGTAAAAACGGTGCAGGAAAATCTACCCTGTTAAAAATATTGAGCAGGGTTACTACCCCCACCACCGGTAGGATTACAGCCTCCGGTCGTATCGCCTCTTTGCTTGAAGTAGGAACAGGCTTTCACCCAGAAATGACCGGGCGTGAAAACATTTTTATGAATGGTTCCATTATGGGCATGACAAAAGCTGAAATACGAAGGAAGTTTGATGAAATAGTTGATTTTGCCGGTGTGGAACGGTATATAGATACTCCTACAAAACGCTATTCGAGCGGGATGATTGTAAGGCTTGGTTTTGCCATTGCAGCACATCTTGATCCCGAAATATTGGTTGTGGATGAAGTACTTGCCGTTGGTGATACCGAGTTTCAGAAAAAAGCTGTGGGTAAAATGCAGGACGTAAGTATGGGGGAGGGTAGAACCATTTTGTTTGTGAGCCATAATATGGTAGCAGTAAAGAATCTATGTCCAAAAGGATTGATTTTAAAAAATGGCTTGATTTCAAGTGTTGGATTAATTGATAATATAATTAATGAATATATTACTGAAAATGAAGGCTATATTTCCGATAATATAGAAACTGAAAAAAATAGACAAGGAAATGGGATTGTTAAATTTATTGATTTTTATGTGACAAATTTATATGGAGAGAAAAGAACAATGGTTTTAACGGGTGATGATGTTATTCTTAACTTTAAAGTAAAAGCAGTAGAAAAATGTGTTGTAGATCTTGGTTTCTCCTTTTTTTCAAGTGAAGATCAAATGATAAGTGTGTTATATTCAAGTTATCAGAATTTCATTATAGAGTTGGAAGTGGGCGTAACAATAGTTTCCTGCAGAATAAATAAGTTTTCAATTTGTTTGGATAAAGTTATTGTTAGAGGATTGATAAATGTTAACGGGATACTTTCTGATTGGCCAAAAACTCATTTAGGAATTATTAATATTGAAAAGGGTGATTACTATGGAACCGGTAAAATATCTTTAACAAAAACTCAGTTTTTAATAAATGGAGATTGGAAGATATCAGGGGAGAGCTAAGTTTTTGATTAAATTTAATTTGGATTTAATTCAATAAGCAAAAATCACTGGATTTACTGAAAACTCTGTGATAGATTGTTTTTATTGTAAGTAATATTAAAATATAATTATTAAAATATGATTGATTCAAAGTATGTTACTCAAGATAGGCGAGTATTTTTTCAAATTGCTGAAAAGTATATAAATGCAAACTCGCATATTCTCGATATTGGAGCAGGAGATGCTGGTTTTGCAAAATCGATTAATCGAAGTGATGTCTTTATGTTTGATGGTAATCCTGAGACGATATCGCATTTGCAAAAAACGTATAAAAATGTTTTTTTAGGAAAATTACCTGATTTACCATTCGACGATTTGCAATTTGATTTAGTTCATTGTAGTCATGTAGTTGAGCATTTACAACCTCAAGAATTATATGAATTATTATCAAATATAGATAAGATTCTTAAATCAGATGGATTTTTAATTATTAGTGCTCCAATGTTGTGGACAGAATTTTATTCCGATATGTCTCATGTTAAGCCGTATTATCCTTATGTTTTTATAAAATATCTCTCTTTAGGAGATCAAAACATGCTTACTAGACCCAAAGTATCTGATAAGTATATTATTGTGGAGAATATCACCAGGTATTTTGATAGAACGAATAATACAATTTCATTTTACCATGCGAATAGAATAGTATATAAACTTATGAAGGTTGCTAAAGAAATTATTTTTAAATTTGGATTCAGAACACTAGAGCCAAGTGGATTTACATTAGTTTTACAAAAGAAATGAAAAAAATGAAAGTATTTCAAACCATACATAAATACACGCCTCATATTCCTCAATTTGAGGCAAAGTATGGAATCAACGATGATTCTGATATTTCTTTTGAAGATATGCGTAAGTTGATCATTGATGATGGTTATGCTTCCGCCTATATTCTATTGCCAGCACTACAAAACAAAACGAATGAAGTTTTCTATACCATTTGGAATTATGAACGATTACAACTTTTATGGGCAAAAGAAAATAGAATAAAAACGACAGACCTTGAGAAAATTAAACTTGAACAACTAAAAGCATTTAATCCTGATGTTTTTTATAACCATTCTCCCTTTGCAGACGGCCATTTCGTTGAGCTTGTTAAAATAGCTGGTATAAAATGCAAGAATATTTGCTGGAATGGTATTATTGAAACGCGCCCAATGACCTTTCCTCTTTATGATGTTCATCTAACATTGCACAGGCCATATATTTATTATTGGAATAAGTTGGGTCTAAAAGCATATGAATTGCAACCAGGAATTCCTGATGCGTGGGAATATGAAAACACAAATCGACCCATTGATGTATTATTTTATGGTCAATTTACCAAAGGCTGGAAAAACATGTTTGATAATAGGAATGAACTTATTGAAAAACTGATAAGACTGAAAAAAAACCAAAAGCACACTATTAAAATTGCTCTTCAATATAATACAATCAAAAGCTTAATATTAAAACTTTTGTATTTTAAATTTGAAGTCGCAAGGTTTCCATCGAGATATGTTAGAAAATATAGTGATAAGCCCTTATATAGTAATAGTCTTTATAATCAGATTATTAAATCTAAAATAGTTGTGAATGCATATACCAATTATAACAATGAGTTCAAAAGCAACATGCGTATTTTTGAAGCAATTGGTCATGGTGCTTTTTTAATATCAGAACGTGGGAATTACCCAGATGGTTTGGAACCTGATGTTGATTTTTATACCTATGATGGCTTTGTGGAGTTAAAGGAGAAAATTGATTATGTACTCAGCAACTGGGATGAACACCGTATTATAGCCTTGAAATCTGCAGAAAAAATTCGAACTATCTTTTCAAAAGAAAATCAATGGAAACAATTTCAGAAAATTGTAAACTCGATTAAATGATTGAACCTATCAGGCTTATTAACCTCCCCAAACACGAAGACCCACGGGGTAACCTTTCCTTTATTGAGGAATTTAAGCAAATTCCCTTTAAAATTGAGCGTACCTACTGGATTTACGATGTGCCCGGCGGACAAGTGCGCGGTGGACATGCCTTTAAAGAACAGCAGGAATTGATTGTTGCGCTTTCCGGTAGTTTTGATGTGGTGGTAGATGATGGGAAGGAAAAAAAAATATTTTCATTAAACCGATCTTATTATGGTCTTTATTTGCCTGCAGGATTATGGCGGCAGATGCAAAACTTCTCAACCAACTCATTGGCTTTGGTGCTAAGCTCAACCCACTATAACGAAGATGATTATATTTACGATTATGATGAATTCTTAGCGTTTAGGAGGGAAAATGATAAGTAGTGTTTACAATTGCGTCATATTGCCGCTGAATAAAATCCACAATAGAGCCGGGAACATTACCATTGTGGAAGGACAGCACAATGTCCCTTTTGAGGTAAAGCGTATCTATTACCTTTACGATATCCCCGGAGGTGAAGACCGTGGCGGGCATGCCCACAAAGAATTACGACAATTGATTGTAGCGGCCAGCGGTTCTTTTGATGTACTATTGGATGATGGCATAAACAAGAAAATTGTTACCCTTAACAGGCCGGATTATGGCCTTATGATTGTACCCGGAATATGGCGTGAATTGATGGAATTTTCTTCCGGAGCGATTTGTTTGGTACTTGCATCGGAGTCCTATAGTGAAAATGATTATATCAGAGATTTTAGTAATTTTATTAAATTCAAAAATGAGCATTAAAATACACCCATCTTCTGAAGTTCAAAGTTCTTCTATTGGCGAAGGAACCATGATTTGGCAAAATTGTGTGGTCTTAAAAGGTGCTGTTATTGGTAGCAATTGTAATATAAATTTTAATGTATTTATCGAGAATGATGTCTTAATTGGTGATAACGTAACCATAAAACCAGGCGTTCAGATTTGGGATGGGATAACTATAGAAGATAATGTACAAGTTGGACCCAATGTTACTTTTACAAACGATAAATACCCGCGAGCAAAACAGCCATTTAAGTTACAGAGAACCCTTCTGAAGCGAAATGCTTCAATTGGTGGTGGAGCTATTGTTTTAGGAGGATTAACAATCGGAGAAAATGCCATGATTGGTGCAGGTAGTGTAGTAACCAAGAGTATCCCTGATAATGAACTTTGGTATGGTAATCCTGCAAAATTCATCAGAGAAATAAAAGAAAATAGAAATCGTTGAAAAAACATACCATAAAACGTTTTAATGATGATACTGGAAGTAAAAAAAATAAATAATCAATTTGTTATCAAGAATCCTCCCTTAAGCTCGGAGGATACTTTCTTTTTGCAAATCGAAAAGAAAAATATATTTAAACACCGGCCTGCCCGAAAAATGAAAACAAAAACAGAAAAAATTCCAGAGGAACTAAAAGCACTGGCTTTGAAATTTCCTGCTGATGAATTTTTGCAAAACAAAGTAAAATACTACGTGGCTTATTCTAAGCCGGAAGAAAAAACGGATAGCGAAGTTTACCGCGATTATTTAATGGAAAAGTATGGTTAATAGATATATCTGGGATAATAATATTTGTTTAGACTTGTTGCTTAACCGTGTTAGCGATAATCCCGAAATCATCAGGCTTCTCACATTATTTGAAAACAAAAAACTATCCATCTTTGTTTCTTCATCACAATTGCACATTGTCCAATATGTGTTTACTGTCAGGCACAAAGCGTTGTCGATACCAACAAATATTACCAGTTTGTTATGGGCTGATTTTATAAATAAAGTTGAAATTGTAAAAACACCTGCGTATATTCTACCCGATAGTAGTTTATTTCAAAGCGATTTGGAAGATTATTTAATAACACTTTCAGCCGAAACAATAGGCGCAAAAATAATTACCCACGACAAAGGATTTCTCAAAAAGTATGCGGATGCTTTAACCACAAGTCAGGTCATTAGCGAAATCAATTCAGGTAGTGAAAACAAGGTATTATTTCTGCCATTGGAGAAAATCAACTTTACTTATCGAATTGGTATGGAGCAGGCAATGGATCAAGTACTTGCCTCCGGCTGGTATTTGCTGGGCGAGCGCGTAAAGCGATTTGAAACTAACTTAGCGAATTACATTGGCGTGAAACATGCCATAGGCGTAGCCAATGGATTGGACGCCTTACGCTTAATCCTCAAAGCCTATATCGAAATGGGCATCATGCAGGAAGGCGACGAAGTGATTGTACCCGCCAATACCTACATAGCTTCCATCCTCGCCATCAGCGATAATAGATTGAAACCTGTATTGGTTGAACCAGACATCAATACCTACAATCTCGACATTTCACTGATTGAGCAACACATCACCCAACGTACCCGAGCTATTATGGTCGTTCACCTCTGCGGGCAGGTGTGCTGGAGCGAAGAGTTGGAGGCACTTGCCAAAAAACACAAGCTCAAAATCATCGAAGACAACGCCCAGGCCATCGGTGCGGTTTATACTCATCCCAACTTTGAGCGAAGCGATGACTCTGCGAAGAGCGTCAGCGACGAAGCAGCCTCATCCACCAATCCAAATATTACTTCAAAAAAAAAAACCGGTTCACTTGGCGATGCCGCCGGTTTTAGTTTTTATCCCGGTAAAAATCTGGGAGCACTTGGCGATTCCGGGGCTGTTACCACCAACGATGACCAACTGGCCGAAGTAGTTCGAGCTATAGCTAATTACGGCAGTAAAGTAAAATACCAAAACGAATATCAAGGCCTAAACAGCCGCTTAGACGAAATACAAGCCGCGTTTCTTGATATTAAACTAAAATATCTTGACACCGAAAACCAACGCCGCCGTGATATCGCCCAATATTATTGTGAGCATATCAAGAATAAATGGATCACCCTGCCAACTTTCAACTTTCAACCTTCAACTTTCAACTTTTCTCACGTTTGGCATTTATTCGTTATCCGTACCCCCCATCGCGATAAACTTCAAAAATACCTTAGCGAAAAAGGAATACAAACACTCATACATTATCCTATTCCGCCACATAAGCAAATGGCTTACAAAGATTGGAATGATTTAAGTTTCCCAAATACGGAGAAAATACATGAGGAGGTTTTGAGTTTGCCAATCAGCTCAGTAATATCTGAATATGAAATAAAAACTGTTACAACAATTATCAATGGCTATTGTTAAAACAGAAAACGCCAGAAAAGACATTCCGCTAGTTAGCATCATTGCTGTTTGCTATAATCATAGTAAATATGTTGTAGAGACATTTGATAGCATTCTAAATCAAACTTATGCAAATATTGAGTTGGTTATAATAGACTCCAATTCACCTGACAATTCAGCAGAGGTCATTGAAAATTGGATTAGAAGAAATAAAGTTAAGTGTACATTTATTAGGCAAACTGAGCCAAAAAATGTGTGCCAAAATTTAAATGAAGGTTTGCAATACGTTCATGGGAAATACTATCAGGGTATATCTTGTGATGATATTTTGCTTCCAGATAAAATTGAGCATCAGGTTGCTGTAATGGAAAATGATCCTGAAGTTGGGTTGATTTTTGGAAATGCAATTTTAATTGATGAAAATTCTTATGATTTAGGTAAATTGTATTCAAATGACAACTTAGTTTATGGGTACTTTATTAACAATCGTATTAATACTGAACTCGAGAAAACTAACTTTATTCCTGCAACATCAGTATTAATTCGCAAAAAATGTCAAGAAAATATTGGGTTTTATGATGAAGATATTGGCTATGAAGATTGGGATTATTGGTTAAGGATAGCTAATTCGGATTGGAATATTTGTTTTAATTATCAATTAAACTCTAAGTATAGAGTATTATCAAACTCATTATGGAATTATAATAACTATATGATGTTGATTTCAACAATTAAGTTTTATCAAAAACATGGGATAATTAAAAAAAACAATAGTATAATATCGTTTTTTAGAGATTTTAAGATTTTGGATAAAAGTGGGCAGAGAAAAGTTTATGAATATATAAAATCAAATAGTTGTAGTCGATTGGCATTCATTTTTTGGCTATCTATGCGAGTTAAATACAAAAGCATATTAAGAATATTCTATAATAATCTAATATTGAAATGAAATTATCTGTATTCATTAATAATCTTATATTAAAATAAAAATATCTGTAATCATTTGCACCCACAACCCCAAAAATGAATATTTAATTCGTACACTTGAGGGAGTTAAACGACAATCTTTTCTTAAAAAAAAATTGGGAATTGATTATTGTAAGAACAATTTATTTAGAATCAAACTTTGCTTATGAAGAAAATAATGATTTCGATAGATAGCTTCCATGACGGAGGCGCAGAGATGTTTGCAATAAGGCTTGCCAATGGTCTTTCTGATAATTATGAGGTCCATTTTATGGAATACAGGGCAGGTGCATCAAATGTTAAAGCTCAAAAAGCTCAATTAAACTCGAAAGTAAAAATATTTTCACCAGAAGAATCTATCTATTATCGAATTATTTCAAAATTTAATAGAATTACACGTGGTCAGTACTCAAGGATAATCAGCAGTACATTATCATATTGTCGTTACATTTGTATTCAAAAATACATTGAAAAAAATAAAATTTCAACTGTTAATAGTCATGCTATTGAATGTAATAATGTTTTAACACGCATCAAAAAACACAATCCAACATTAAAGCTAGTTCTATCGCTTCACGGGCACTACGAGCTGTATAGGAATAATTATGATGTTACGAAATTTAGAACTCTAATCACTAATCATATTGTTGGTTTTGATAATATTATATATACTACACTGGATCAATTAAATACATTTATCGAGTTTGGGCTAGATACTTCAAGAGCAAAAAGAATATTTTATGGTTTAGTTTTTGAAACAAGTAAAGCATCCCATAAGCCCTTCAAAGCGGGGGATATTCTTAATTTGATATTGGTATCCAGAGCTATACCCGAGAAGGGCTGGAAAGAGGCAATATTGGCAGTAATAAGCTTAAATGAAAATAATGTCAAGGTAAATCTGGAATTGGTTGGTGATGGCCCTCTTTTGTCTGAACTAAAGTCTAAAAACTATCCCGACTTCATTAGATTTGCCGGCAATGTTGATAATGTATTACCATTGATTGAGGATGCTCATATTGGATTATTGCCCACATACTACTATGCCGAAAGCCTTCCAAATTCTGTAATTGAGTACTTGTCATGTGGCAAACCAGTCGTAGCTTCGAACATTGGAGCAATTGAAGATATGCTTTCTTATAACAATGAAATTGCAGGAGTACTCATAAGCAATCAACGAGGAAATCCTGTAAAAGTTGATGAATTAAAAACCTCAATAGAAAAATTTGCTACTAACCCGCAGCTATATAATTTGTATAGCACACTTGCTTTTGGGGCTTCAGAAAAGTTTAATATGAGTGCTTGTTTGAGTGATTACAGTAGCCTTTTATAAATCCATTGTAAAAAATTAGAATGAATAAAAAAAATATTCGTCCGATTGCTATCTATCTACCACAATTTCACCCAATTCCAGAAAATGATGAATGGTGGGGCAAAGGCTTTACAGAGTGGCGTAATGTAGTAAAGGCTAAGCCACAATTTAAGAACCATTATCAACCCCACCTACCAGCAGATTTGGGGTTTTATGATCTTAGACTGGAGGAGTCTCGCATGGCGCAGGAAGAGATGGCAAAGGCATATGGCATACATGGTTTTTGCTATTACCATTATTGGTTTAATGGAAGACGAATTTTGGAGAAACCTTTAGATAAGAAATTGAATAATCCTAAGGAAGATTTACCGTTTATGCTCTGTTGGGCAAATGAGAATTGGACCAGAGCTTGGGATGGAGGAGAAAGCAAAGTTTTACTAAAACAAAATTACAATAGAGAAGATGATATAAAGCATATTAATTCACTAATTCCCTATTTTAAGGATGAAAGATATATTAAGGTACAAGGGAAGCCGGTTTTTATTATATACAAAGATTTCGCATTCCCCGATATTAGAAGCACATTGAGTACGTTTAGAAATGAAGCATCAAAACAGGGAATGGAACTATACCTATGTAGATTTGACAGGACTATTACATTGCCTGAATCCCCGAATGAGTTAGGTTTTGATGCTGCTTTTGAATTTCAACCGTTAACGAGAGCTTACCTTTTGTATAAGAAAAATAAATTTCTAAATATAAAAAGTTATTTAAACTATGCTAAGCGTTTTGGACTAAATATTCAATTTTCACAAAATAATCGATTTGATTATAGAAAAATTATTGACATTGATTTAGCACTCCCACAAAAAAAATATAAATGTTATCCTGGTGTTTCACCCGGATGGGATAATTCTAGTAGGCGTCCAATTGGTCGTGCTTTTATATTTGAGAATAGCACCCCAGAATTATTTTTATATTGGTTAATTAGAAAATTGCAAGATTTTAAACCATATAGCGATGACGAGAATTTTCTTATGATTAACGCTTGGAATGAATGGGCTGAGGGTAATCATATGGAGCCTTGCGAAAAATGGGGCTTTCAGTATCTTGAAGCTCTAAAAAAAGGGCTTTCCGAATAAGGATGGAGTAGAATGGTTTATTTACAATTCGTTTGGAGAAATTTTAAAAAATTATCCTAAATTAAAACTAAGGATTATTGGCAATTGGTCAATAAAGACGATAAATGCTTACAGTAAAAAAAATCGATCAATAGAATTTTTGGGGTTTGTAGAAAATCTGAATAAATGTCTGGAAGATAGTGTTATGATTGTACCCTTGAGGATAGGTAGTGGCATTAGAGCTAAAATCCTTGAAGCATTTTCTTATGGAATACCAGTAATAAGTAGTTCAATTGGAATTGAGGGAATTCCGGCGATTAATGGAAGACATTATTTAAAAGCTGATACATCCAGGGACTATATTTTTGCGATTAATGAATTATTCAATAAGGTAGGATTTCCGGATTATTTGACGAAAAATGCTCGAACAGAAATAATCCCATCATACGATTTAGATAGATGTGGAGATATTAGATTAAGTTTGTACAGGAGTATGGAAATGGAATCAAAACAAATAGAAGTTTAGCAAATATTTATCTTATAATTATTTTAGCAAAACCATTAAAAATAGATGAAATTAATCCATGTAATTGTAGCATATAATTCTCCTAACGATATCAATGTATTATTGGAACATATTGGATATCAAAATGAACAAGAACATAAGGTAATTATTATTGATAATAGTGAAGAATCTTATCGTAAAAAAAATAGTGTTATTATCTCCGATTTTGACACAAAATTTAATGTTAAGTATTATCCAATGAAAAATAATATTGGTTCAGCAAAAGCATTTGCGCTGGGTATGCAGATTGCATATCAATTTGATGCTGATTGGATATGGTTGCACGATCAGGATGGATACCCTATGCGAGATTGTTTAAAAAATATTTATAAGCAATTCAATTCGCAACAATTAATTGCTCCACAGGTAGTTAATGAAAACAATGAATATTTAAAGGTGTTTAATGGTATTTATGATAAAAATGATAAAATCCAGTTTATTACTTTAGATGAAGATATTAATTATACTGATGTGGCCGCAACTGCAGGATTGATGATAAGTCGAAATTTGATCGATAAAATTGGAGTATATGATTATAAAAATTATTATGTAGGAATGGAGGACTTTGACTATTGTATGAGGGCTAAAGAAATAGGCATCCATACATTTGTTATTCGAAATGCTGTTTATTTTCATCCAGATAAATGGCCAGGCGCAAAAAGAGACGAAAAATCAAATAAGCTTTTCTTTGGTTTTTTTGGGAACAAAAAGGTAAAAGGTGGAGGAGTTTATTATAGATTATTGTATTGTAAAAATTCATTTATGCTAAAATACTTCTATTCTGTATTGCGACTTCTTTTTATGAAATTACTTTTAAAAAAAGTATTTCTCAGAAAAACAATAACTATTTACATTAGGGCACTACTAAATAGGAATAATAGGTCAAAAATAAATTTGTTAGATACCGTATTGATGAATTCGCTAATTTCGAAATAGATTTTTATCGAAAATGATTAAGATAGATACTCATTTAATTAGTTTATACAAGCATGGTTTTATAGAATATGGATTAAATTTCTTAGTTTTGATTCCGATATAAGGATTTCTGAAAAAGGGTTTAGTTCAATTTACAATATTTATCTTGATAAACTAGCTTTAAAATTTTGTATATGGAGAATCAATAAGTGAAACGATTTTTACAAGATGCGAAGCAATTTGTAAAGAAAGATTATGATTAAAAAAAATGTAGCAGAGATCGAAAATATATGAATCAAATGAAAATACTTTGGATAGCCCCAATTAAGCATCCGAAAACTATGGGGCATCCAGCACCATGGATTGAGGAACTTGCCAATAACATAAGTCAGCACATTGAGCTGACTATTTTAGGCCATTCTGCACAAAACCATAATATGGTAGAAATTTTTGATGAAGGGCGTTTAACCAAAGTATTCTTAAAAACTTTACGGCCTAAATTGGATGTGCTTACTTTAAAGCAATTTAAGATTGCGGCATTCAAAAAATGGCTTAATCAAAATGCTTTGAGTTTTGATCTTATTCATATCCATGGAAACGAACATCAATTTGAAGTAGCTTGTCGGAGTATTGAATTGCCCAAAGTGCTTTCGGTTCAGGGTATCATTTCAGAATGTCTAAAATATTACAGGCCAGAAGGATTCCAATTAATAGGATGGAAAATTTCAGCATACTACGAAAAAAAATACTATGACAAAATCCACAATTATTCATGCAGGACTCATTGGGATCAAAAAATAGTTAAGCAAAACAACCCAAATGCAAGGGTTTTTAAGATATGGGAGACAATAAGAAAAGATTTTTTTATTAGAGAGCCATTGTCAAAGGGAGACAATATTCTTTTTATTGGCGGGAAGCAAAAGATAAAAGGAATTGATTATGCTTTGCAAGCATACAGTATCATTAAGGAAGAAATAAATGGGAAATTACTTATTGGTGGTAGCGCATCTAAAACAAATATATTACAATTAATCCAGGCACATAGATTGAATATTGATATAGATAATGATATTGAAATACTTGGTTTTCTGGATGTACAGGGTCTTATTCAACATGCAAAGCGTTCGTTTTGTTTTCTTCACCCAACCCTTATTGATAATAGTCCCAATAGTGTTTGCGAGGCACAGGTGATGGGATTGCCTGTTGTTGCCACGGATGTTGGGGGCGTAGCGTCATTGATTGAAAATAATGAAACAGGGATACTTACCAATCATGACATTAATAACATTTCAGAAAAAATCATATTTCTTTATAAAAATAACGAACTTTGGCAGCGAATTTCAAATAGAAGCAGGGAAGTATCGAGAGAACGACATGATCCTGATAGAATTGTCAACCAAACTATTAAAATGTACAAACAAATCCTCAGTATTGATGCCTAATATTGTTTTATTTATGATCTTAGGATATCGCAAATTGAAATTGTTGATTTGCAAGCCTATATGGAAATGGAAGACAAAAATTATTTTTAAAGGCTTTGGGGTTAAGTTTTCTAAATACATTACTTTGGGGGTGCCATACGTTTATGTAAAAAATGGAATTTTTCGATTAGGAAAAGATTTTAGAATGAATAATAATTATGCTGCAAATATTATTGGCAGACAACAAAAATGTATATTTATGTTGAATGGTGGGAATCTGGTAATTGGCGATAATGTGGGGATAAGCTCTACAGCTATTGTTTGTCACGATTCAATTATAATTGGAAATAATGTGAGAATTGGAGGAAATACGGTGATATACGACACTGATTTTCATTCGTTGGATTACAGGGAAAGAATTGCCTTTCCAGAGCAAAAAATAAAGGTAAAAACAAAAGCTGTTAGGATAGGGAATAATGTTTTTATTGGAGGTCATACAACTATTTTGAAAGGTTCAGCTATTGGTGATAATTCCATAATAGGTGCCGGATCAGTTGTGTCAGGCACTATTGCAGCAAATGAAATTTGGGGAGGTAATCCTGCGAGGTATATTAAAAGCTTATGATAAACAACAATAAAGCAAAATATTATGATCGCAGAGATCACTTGCTTGTATTTCTGTTGATTGCCAATTCAGGCCTGCCATTTTTTACGAATGAGCCCTATATTTTGCTTGGCTCAATGCTGATTAATCTGTTGCTGCTAAATTGGAATGAGCTCTTTAAAAATAAGTTTTTATTTAAAACGCTCATCTTTTTACTTGTGCTTGTCATTGGTCAGTCCATTATTATCGGGATATTTGATCTTCGTACCACCATAACCTTGCTTTTTAGGTGGATTTACCCATTTACAGTATTGTTTATTGTAAAGGAAAAGTTTCCAAGGTTGTTCGTTAATATCATGTATTTTTTAACAATTGTGAGTTTGATATTATTTATACCTTCCATGTTAATACCTGGATTCGAGAATTTTCTGCAAGGGCTTTCAACAGTTTTCGAGCAGGACTCTTCAAATAGCTTTTATAGCTATAATTCAAATCTTTTAATATACACGATTAAGCCTGGATCCGCTATGGAAGGTATTATGATATTTAAAAGGAACTCGGGCCCTTTTTGGGAGGCTGGTGGGTTTGGAGCTTATCTTATTCTTGCAATTCTTTTTAGCCTTTTGCTTGATGAAAGGATTTTAACCAGGCGCAACTTGATCTTTTTTGCAGCATTGCTTTCTACATGGTCAACAGCAGCTCTTATCACTTTAAGTGCTTTACTTTTTCTATATGGTACCTATGGGTTAAAACAGCGAGGATACAGACTTATGTTAATACCACTGATTATTTTAGGTGGGTATTTTGCTTATTCCGATCTTCCATTTTTAAAAAACAGGATTGACCGAAGCCTGGTATATTTTGAGCAAAGTAGGCAAATTAAATATGAACGTCGAGACCGTATGGTTTCAGCAATAGTGGATTTGCGAACCTTTATAAAATCACCTGTGTTTGGTACAGGTCGAAGCTCTGAAGCAAGATTTGGTAACAAAGGGACATCATATCTTGAGCATCGAAACAATGGGATAACTGATTTTTTGGTTAAATATGGGATATTATTTTTCGTATTCTATTTTTGGATGATGGGGAAGAGCATAAAATATTTTGCGCAATTTTGTGGTGTCAGGGAATTTAAAAAATTTGCTATTATTGCAATGCTTTGTATTTTTCTTATCGGGTTTTCTCAAGTCTTATTTCAGCAATCAGTTTTTATTGCAATATTCTGGTTTTCAGGTATTATCAAATTAAATAGTGGTACATATGGAAATAGATCACAAATTGCACTGTAATAGCGTTTGTATTGTTATTCCTACCCATAATAGGAAAATATTGCTTCAATCTTTGTTATTACAGATTGGTTTGCAGAAGCAACTTCTTGACGATTTGCAAATTACAACTGTGGTTGTTGTTGATGGTTCAACTGATGGCACGCTCGAAATGCTCGCACAAGACTTTCCGGATGCACATGTAGTGCAAGGCGATGGCAACTGGTGGTACACCAAAAGTATGAATGAGGGATTTAAATATGCTTTAAAAAATTTAAAAACGGATTTCATGCTTACCATGAACGATGATACAGAGGTAGAACCTGATTTCTTGTCAAAAATGCTTGATGGTTTTCAAAAAGTGCCAAAACTATCAATAATCGGTGCCATGAGCATTACGCATGAAAACCCGAAGCGCGTTGTCACCTCTGGCAGTTATCTTTCAAATAAATTGTTTGGTAAGGTAAAACATTACATCCCAATGTTTACTAAGTTAAGCATGCTGAAAGTAACTGACCAACTGAAGGAATCCCATATTCTCCCGGGGCGTGGCATGTTAATTCATAAAGACATTTTACAGGATGTAGGATTGTTTGATGAAAAATTGCGACAGTATCATTCAGATAGCGATTTCTGTCTTCGGGCTAAAAGGAAAGGTTATGGAGTTTATACTTATTGGGGTGCAAAAATCTTTGTACATCATAAAGAAACAGGTAAGGGCACATCTTTCAAAAAAGAATCCTTCTTAAACTTTCTCTCAAATTTTTTTAGTGATACTTCCCGGATTTATTTACCCGGTATTGCACGCTATAAATGGCGGTATTCACCAAAACTTTTGTGGCCATTAAATATGTTAATCTTTATTGGGGTAAGTTTCAGAAATCATTTTTTCAAGCACAAAATTTAAAATCATAATTCGTGAAAGTAATTGTTATACAGCGCATATTTTCCAACTACCGAAAACCCATATTCGATCGGTTAAGTAAAAAATATGATTTTATTCTTTTACATGGAAAAAATAAGAATGGGATAAATCAAATTATTACCGGTTACTCTAAGCCCATCAACCAATTTAGATATTTTAAAAAGGAAACCACTGTTTATCTTCATGTTTTTAAGTGGCTGTTCAGAATTAGGCCTGATATGGTAGTACACGAATTTAATCCGAGCATAATTAGTTTATATCCCCTTTTGTTTTTAAGATTTTTTTTAGGATTTAAATTAATTTTATGGGGTCATGGGTTTAATAAAAATATCAAAAACCGCCGCACGCTATCTTCAAAAGTAAGGCTCATATTAGCCAAAAAAGCTGATGCGCTCCTGTTTTATTCTGAAAATGGGAGAAACAACTTTATCCCATTCATTAAGCCCGTTGAAAAGCTATTTGTTGCCAATAATACCCTGGATACGGATTATCTTACTAACATTCGGTCAACATTAGATAAGCAGGGTAGAGTGTCAATTAAAAATGATTTATATTTCAAACATAAATACAATATTGTTTTTATTGGGCGACTGCTAAAGGAAAAGATTTTACCGGATATTTTTGTTTCTATTGTTGAGAAATTAGCTAATACCCGCAATGACATTGGATATCATATTATCGGAGATGGGGAGGTAAAAAATTATATGCAGCAGAAATGTGAAAAATTACCTGATATTAAGTTTTATGGGGCAATACATGATGAAAAAAAAATTGCCCATCTGCTTTACAGTTGCGATTTACTTCTGAATCCGGGTTATTTAGGGCTGTCTGTAAACCATGCACTTATTTTTGGGCTTCCGGTTTTTACTTTTAAAGAAGGAACAGATGGCCCCTTTCACAGCCCTGAGATAGCATATTTAAAACACAACTACAATGGATATTTGGCTGAACCTTTTAATAATGATGAACTTGCAAATGCCATAATTACATACCTGGATAACGAGGAAATGCATCCACAATTTAAAGCAAATGCAATAGCAACAATGACTACAGTTGGTTCAATTCAAAATATGGAAAAAGGATTTATTAATGCCATTAACTATGCAAGATACAGTAAGGAAAAATAAAATTCTTTTTTTTATCAAAACTCCACCGCCTGTAACAGGGGCTACTTTGATGAACCAGCGTGTTCACGACAGTCAATTGTTACGCGATAATTTCTCAATTCGCTCAATATGTATAAGCTATGCCGGTAGTGTAGAAAATCTTGGACGGATTGGTTTGAAAAAGGCCTTTACAATCATCCGGGTTTTCATGCGCGTATTTAATGAGTTGTTGTTTCATCGTCCTCATTTGGTGTATTTTCAAATCTCACCGCTTGGAGTGGCTTTTATCAGAGATTTGTTATTCGTTTCAGTTATCAGGATGTTTCGGGTTAAAATTGTTTTTCATCTTCACGGTAAGGGAATTGACATAGAGGCACAAAAAAAATGGAAAAAAGCACTTTACAAATATGCTTTTAAAGGTCAAAGTATAATCTGCCTTTCTCATTTACTTACTTATGACATTCAAAAAGTTTACAATGGAAAAGCTTATATAGTAAACAATGGGATACCTGATGTTTCAGAAAAGTTTAAAGTAATTACTGCTTCAAAAGTAAATCCCACCCCAAAAGTTCTTTTTTTGTCAAACCTGATCATATCAAAAGGAATAATAGACTTTTTGGATGCATTGGAAATCCTAAATAAAAAGGGCATTCCATTTCACGGTTTGATTGTTGGGGCTGAAGCCAACTTGTCGAAACAGCAACTTTTGTCTGAAATCGTAAGCAGGAATATTTCCGAAGTTGTAACATATTTAGGTTCAATCTACGGCGAGGAAAAATCAAATATTATTCTAAATAGTCATGTTTTGGTTCACCCTACAAAAGAAGATTGTTTTCCAGGTGTACTTTTAGAATCCATGCAGTCCGGAATACCTATAATTGCAACAGTTGAAGGGGCAATATCTGATATTGTTGATGATGGAGTAACGGGCTTTCTTGTTGACAAGTCTTCACCAGCAGCAATAGCTGAAAAAATTCAGATACTTATTGATAATCCAGCCCTGAGAAAACGAATGGGGATAGCCGGCAGAAAGAAATATGAAGAAAAATATACGCTTGCGCATTTTGAAAGCAATTTGAATAATGTTTTCTTTGAAGTATTGAATTCTGAATTAAAAGTTTAATGAGTTAGGGAATTCATAATACAAAATATAACATGACAACTTAAATGATCGAGAAAAGTAAAGAAATAATTTTCGAGAAGCAGTCTTTTCTGGGCTTGCATATCTCAATATTTGACAGAGCCGAATTAATATCCTATTTGAAAAATACAGTGGAAAATAATCGAAAATCTATTTTGTATGGGCATGCACTATGGACTTTCCCTATGCTTAAAAAGCATCCTGAGATATACATATATGGAGACAAGGCAGATGTTTTAGTGACAGATGGCCGTCCATTTTATGTTTTGGCAAAAATACACGGTTTGCCATTGAAATACGACATCTCAATTCCAAACCTCGTTATACTAACTCTTCAACTAGCTGATAAGTTTAACTGGAGCGTTTATCTTCTGGGTGCAACATCGGAAGTTAATATAATAGCTCAGGAGAAAATTAAAAGTAAATATAAAAACATTAACCTTGTATCAGGTCATAATGGTTATTTTGATCCTCAGTTAGATTCAGCTAAAATAATTAAACAGATTAATGTTTTCAAACCCTCAATTTTGCTCATTGGAATTACATCTCCAACAAAAGAGAAAATAGCCTATGAATGGAAAAATGAATTAAATACAAATATTATAATTCCTTGTGGTGGCATGATTGATGTATTGGCTGAAAAAACAAAATTAACACCAACAATTATAAAAAAACTGGGACTTGCTTCTTTTTATAGAGTTTTGCAAGAGCCTAAAAGATTGTTTAGACGATATTTATACATTTATGGCTATTTATTTTTTTATTTCTTCCCTCTATACTTTTACAAAGTAATTTTAAGCAGGGATAAACAGTATTCAATAGTAGATAAAAATTTAATTGTGAGAAAATGATTAAGATATTCATTATTACACAGAACGAGCCATTTTACATTCCTAAAATGATTAAACACCTAATTGATAATCAAAGTAATGATTATACAGTATCGGGTTTTTCGGTGTTAAGCCCATCCAGAAAAAACAAATCCATTTTAGATTGGTTTAAAGAACGTGCGAATATATATTCAATATGGGAGCTTATAATTGTTGGCTTTGCTTTCATCAGTGCTAAAATTTTAACCTCATTAAAAATAACATCAATATACAAGAATAGAACTTTATTTATTAAGTCTGGCATACAGGAAATTATAACGAGCGATATCAATAGTCATGATTTTATAAATCAGTTAATGGGAATTGAACCTGATATTATACTTTCCATTTCTTGCCCTCAAATTTTTCAGAATGAAATATTAAATATCCCTAAATTATATTGCATTAATGCTCACGGAACTCTATTGCCAAGACATAGGGGCGTATTTGGAAGCTTTTGGACTTTGTATGATGGGGATATTATAGCAGGTTCAACCTTACATACAATGGAATTGAAATTGGATGCCGGAAAAACACTTTGGCAGAAATCATTTCCTGTTTTGGCTAAAGATACTCAGTATTCCATTGCCTATAAAACAAAAAAACATATGGCTTTCGGCTTGGTCGAATTGTTTAATAAAATAGATAGCAAATCAGAATTAGTCCCAGTTCAATCAAAATACATATCAAGCTATCATCGGGCCCCTTCTTCTAAACAGGGCAAGGAATTAAAGCAAAAAGGCAAGAGGATAGTGATTATTTCTAATTTAAAGCTTATGTTGTCTAAATCTTTTTAATAATGGATTTCACCCTAAAAATCTACAAAACCCTGCTCAATGCCCTGCAACAGCAGGGTTTTTCGTTTCAGACTTTTGAGCAGTATGCTTCAAATCAGGAATCTTTTCAAATCCAGAGAGGAGGAACGACGGTTCGGGATTCAAATCATCAAATCATCAAATCATCAAATCCAGAGAGGAGGAACGACGATTCGGGGCTCAAATTTTACCCTGAGGTTCTCGAAGAGCCACAAACCCTCAAATCCTCAAATCAGGAATCTTCAAATCTAATAATCCTTCGCCACGATGTGGATGCCCGCCCACTAAACTCATTGCGGTTTGCGCGCATACAGGCGAAGCGGGGCATTGCCGGCACCTACTATTTTAGGATGGTTCCACAAAGCTGGGATGAAGCCATTATAAGCGAGATGGTGGAGCTGGGCCATGAAGTGGGCTACCATTACGAAACCATGGATACCTGCCGGGGCGATGTGGATAAGGCTTATGAGGCGTTTTGCCGCCACCTGGAGAAATTCCGCAAGCATACTCCGGTCAAAACCATCAGCATGCATGGCAGTCCCTTGTCCAAATTCGACAACCGTGACATCTGGCAAAAGTACGATTACAAAAAGCTGGGCATCATCGCGGAACCTTACTTCGACATCAACTTCAACGAACTATTTTACATCACCGACACGGGCCGCCGCTGGGATGGGCATCTGTACAATGTGCGAGATAAAGCCACCAAAGAAAACCCTATTACCAATCCGGAGTTCCTCAACCGACGCTACCATTCCACCAACGACATCATAAAAGCTGTGAATAAAGGCAGCTTCCCCCAGAAAGCCATGCTTAACTTTCATCCTCAGCGCTGGAATGACAAGCCACTGCCTTGGCTAAAAGAATTTGTTTGGCAAAATGTTAAAAATCAGGGAAAAAGAATTCTGTTGTCAGTTAGAAAATAGACATTTGAATATTTAGATCATCAGTCTATATTTCGCCGAAGTAATTAAAGTCGTAAACAAGATACCAAAGCTTTATCAGAGATAAGTAATGTTTCAAAAGATTTCTTAAATCTCCTACGGAAAGTCCCTCGTAAATGAACTTTTGCATTAACTTTGTTGTTGGAATAAAAATATGAACACAAACCTACATCAGGAGAAATTGTCAAATGCGCCCTTGCAAGAGGTTGTTTTTGAGTTATTATGGGAGATTGGAAGAGATGAACAGGGCTTCCCGATTGATGAGGATTTTGATTTTGCTCAGGGAGTTTTTGCTAACCTAAGCAAAGATAAATTCCCCTTTAGAAAAAAGACGCCTTTTGAGAATGTGCCATTTAGAGCTTACCCGGTTCCGGTTCACCAATTCTGGAAAGCAGAAAATGTATGGCCGGTGTTACAAATAGGCCATGGTTTATTGGTAGTGAATGATATTGAAGCTAATTATACCTGGAAAAACTATAAAAAACTGATCCACGAGGTGATTACACTTTTGGTGAAAGCTTACCAAAAAGAACTGACTTTTAAAACAATAAAGCTAAAATACATTGATGCTTTTGAAATAGGAGATATGAGCAGGCTTGCTTTTATTAACAACCATTTTAACCTAAAGCTTATTAATAATTTTCTCGACAAGGATAGCCCTGTAAACATTAACCTGAACCAGACCTTTCAGCTAGAAAATGCCGTCTTTCTGGAGACGACACTTTCTACTGGCTTCAGCCCGGCTAATAAACCTGCTATTATATGGCAATCAACGGTTTATCATGAAGGGAGATTAACAAAAGATCAATTGCCCACATGGCTTGACGATGCCCATGAAACTGCCAGCAATCATTTCAAAAATTTCGTAACAAAGGATTTTTATGCAAAGTTTACTTAGAAGAAATAAGATAGATATTCCTGATACGGCTGTTTTCGTGCAAACTAATAGCGCGTTCAGTATGGTTGCTAATAGCTCGTTCATTAGCTTTACTGCTATCACATTACGTGATGTCAAAGGCATTTCGCGTGCAAATCGTGAAGAAATTGCCAATATCAAATCTTTTATTCAACTTCGTGATAATTGGGATGGTTATGGCGCTGTATCCCTTAGCCGGGATGCGATGGAACAAGCGATAGCTTTTATTCACTGCCTTGATAAGTTTGATATTGATGTTTACCTTAGCTCACCTGGCCCCAATGGAGAAGTGATGGTTCAACTAAAGATAGGCCGCAAGGAAATTGAGTTTATATTTTATAGCGATAAATCCAAATATGTTTTATTTTCGAACAATGAATTCCAAAGTCAGGGGATTTATACCGCTGGCTTATTGTCGGAAATAATAGAATGGTTTATAGAAGATGCAACAAAGTGATCAAATTTCAGTCGACGAAACCCTGCTAAGGAGGGTTTATCGCAGCGACAAACGCTATATCGACAAAAAGACTGGCAGGCCAACTTCTCGTGCTTTTGCTCCCAGCCCTAAAGATAAAGGCCAACTGTCAGTTGACATTAAACGTTTAACAAACTTTTACTCTGCCATACACGATCAAAACAGATTCCTCCTATTCAGCATTTTATCAAAACTTGTCGTTGATTTGGGTCTTTCGTGCATCTACGAGCCTTTAGAAGACAACTTAGCCCATGCACTTATTGTGGGCTTCGACCCTGAAGATGAGAGTGTGCCAGGCATATTTGCTCGGGCTTCAAAACCAGAAGTAGCTGATTTCTGAAACACGATTAAAAGTTCTGGGGTGTGGTCAGAGAATAGAACATAGAGAAAAGCAATAAAGAATACATAAACGATTTACCATAAGTTCATGAAAACCAGCGTGATTTGCATATTAGCTTTTATATTAAGTGTTTTTAGCAATCAACTTTCTGCCCAATCAAACTCACAAACCGAAAGTGCTGAGAAGCAAAAAGGCTGGTTTGTCGAATTAAATGCAGGAGTGCAAATGTCGGGTATTAAAGACGAGGATTTCATCCCCTCAAACTATTCGCCTTTATTAAAAATAACGGCAGGCAAATGGATAGGCCAATGGTGGGGGCTTCAATTGGGCTATAAAGGTTTGTGGTTCAATGCAATTAGTGATGATATCAGACATCATTATACCTATCTATATACAGAACTTATGATAGATGCGAATGCCTTGCTTACTAAAAGCGATAAGCCGCGTTTCTGGTCATTGATACTTCATGCAGGTCCTGGCTACTTTTACAACAACGAATATCATAAATCTAATATTTGCGGCAATCTTGGTGTGCAAAATCAATTTAGAATAAATAATCAGTTTTCAATAAGCATAGATATTTCGGCCATTGTAGGCTGGGATATCTATCAGGGTGACGAGGATATTTTGCCGGGTGTAAGTGGCGGATTGGTTTATAGATTTTAGCAAAAAGCAGATGAGTAATTTCATAAATTTCTTTCTTACCAAAAAGGCGTTTTATCTGTATTGTATCGTCCTGATACTACTCATCACCCTTCCCCTCAACACCTCCTCCGAGCTCAACAACATCACCATCCTCCAACTTCGCGGCGATTACTTTTTCCATATACTCATGTTTCTGCCCTGGATGTTTTTCAAGAAAGCATTGCGCATCAAACCATTAATTTGGTTACTTATCGGCTTGCTATTCGCCTCCGCCACAGAAGGCCTGCAATACCTGCTACCTTATAGGGTTTACAATATCAATGACTTGCTGGTAAACGCACTGGGAGTCTTATTTGGATTTTTGCTTTTTAAAACCTTTGTATGGGAAAGGAAACCAAATCTCCCAAAATCATAGCTGTTGTGGAAAGGGTCAATGATTGGAACCTACCCCGACAGCCAGCACATCATGAAAGAAAACCCTGTAGAAACACAAAAGCAATTTTTGTAATATTAGTTGTTTAGTACGTTTGTTTCACAGGGTAAGCCCTGATTACCAATACAACGTTAAATAAACCGCTAATGCACGCTTATCCACAGATAAATTTGAACGCTAATTTTCGCTAATGATACGCTAATTTTCGCCAAAATAACGCTAACAATCTGCCACTGGCATTTTAAGGCTCATCAGGCGATGGGCTACTTATAATACTCCCCGTTATTTAGACCACAGGTTAAGGTGAGAAAACACTAATTTTACCAGTGCAAATATGAAAGAAAAAAGAAGAACATTTACAGCGGCCTTTAAGGC